>OIFP01000084.1_pt1 | contig 57400 bp, 39 predicted proteins | sample 1582061 | NCBI WGS metagenome assembly OIFP01 (sample SAMN07501072, study PRJEB24779) | human gut metagenome | isolation source: stool | host: human infant | place: USA: Pittsburgh, PA | reverse complement strand
ACATAATAAATTGCCATTACTTTCTGATGAAATGGATGACGATTTTGCACAATTACGTGCATATTTGTTGAAATAATCAAAAAGTGCGGTTGATTTTAACCGTACTTTTATTTTGATTCAAAAGGGCGTGATAAGCGCCCTTTCTTTTTGGGTTCCGTTGGCGTGCGGTGGATTTCCTTTTATAATGCAAGAAAACTTGCGTGTTTATTCATTATTTTATGACAACTTTTATTGCCTATGCCAATATTCAACAACCTTTTCCTTTTGATGAAATCCCTACGGATCTTGTCCCTGAAAATTTGCGTACTGAACTGCAGGGAAATTCTCGGATAACGCAACGTCATCAATGTCGTCGATTAGCGCATTTTTTACTTTGGCAGTTGCTAAAAACAGCGGAAAAATCAACCGCCCTTTTAGGACAAATTTATCGTACGCAAAGTGGCAGACCACAATTTCTCGTCGAGAACATCGATTTTAATATAAGCCACTCAGGCGATTGGGTTGCCGTATTGCTGCATATTAATGAATCAGAAAAAAGTGCGGTCGGTATTGATATTGAATTTCCCAAAAAACGAAATTTTTCTGCACTCATGTCGCATTTTGCGCCACAAGCAGAGCAAGAATGGTTTGCTAAACAACTTAATGAGGAGCAGGCTTTTTATCGCTGTTGGTGTTTGCGTGAGGCGGTATTGAAATCACAAGGTGTTGGGATTGTAAAACTTTCAAGTGTGGTACATTTACCAGCGCGGTTACAGATCTTTTCAGATTATTGTCCGAAAGGGGAATTGATCTTTACCGATGAATTACCTTTTTATTTTGCTGCGTTTATTAATCAGTCAAAAATCCAACCGCACTTTTATCAATGGAATGGAAAAGAATTAGAAGAAAAAAATATAAAAAAATCCTTGATTTACCAAGTGAATGAATAAAAGAAAATCCTTGAAAATATTCAAGGATTTTTTATTTTGTAATAATTTGCATTGCCACTTGTATTTTCATAGACTAACCTCATTTATTTCGTTAAACTCATTAAAAACTTTAGACAAATGGAGAACGTAATGTCGCAAAACGGTCCAGATCAAGATCCTTGGGGTAAACCGGGACAGAGTAGCGGTCCAAAACAGTCAGATAATTCATCAGATAAGCAAAATGAAAATGGCTGGGGCGCGCGAGACAATAAGAATCAGGAGCAATCACCACCAGATATTGAAGAGGTATTTAATAATCTGTTGAAAAAATTAGGTGGTGGTAATAAAAAAGGTGGTTCAAATAATACTTCGCCTAATATGCCTTCATTTAATTTAGGTAAAATTTTACCGATCGCCGTGGTGATTGGGGGAATTATTTGGGGTGCAAGCGGTTTTTACACCATCAAAGAAGCGGAACGTGGCGTGACGTTACGTTTTGGCGAGTTTCATTCTATCGTTCAACCCGGTTTAAACTGGAAGCCAACCTTTGTTGATAAAGTGATTCCAGTGAATGTAGAACAAGTTCGTGAGCTTAAAACGCAAGGTGCGATGTTAACCAAAGATGAAAACATGGTTAAAGTTGAAATGACTGTACAATATCGCGTGCAAAATCCTGAAAAATACCTGTTTAGCGTGAGCAATGCAGATAATAGTCTTGGGCAAGCGACTGATAGCGCACTTCGTTATGTGATAGGTCATATGACTATGAATGATGTGCTGACAACCGGTCGTGCCGTGGTGCGTGAAGATACGTGGAAAGCATTGAACGATATTATAAAACCTTATGATATGGGACTTGAAGTGATTGACGTGAACTTCCAATCTGCACGTCCTCCAGAAGAAGTGAAAGATGCTTTCGATGATGCGATTAAAGCACAGGAAGACGAACAACGTTACATTCGTGAGGCAGAAGCTTATGCCCGCGAGAAAGAGCCAATCGCTCGTGGTGATGCACAACGTATCGTTGAAGAAGCAACCGCTTATAAAGATCGTGTTGTGCTTGATGCGCAAGGGGAAGTGGAACGTTTACAGCGTCTGCTACCTGAATTTAAAGCGGCTCCTGATTTGTTAAAAGAGCGTCTTTATATTCAAACCATGGAAAAAGTCATGGCAAATACACCTAAAGTGATGCTAGATAGCAATAATGGTAACAATTTAACTGTATTGCCATTGGAGCAATTAATGAGTAAAAAGACGGCTAAGCCAGTGACCACTACTTCAGAAAGTGCGGTCAGTTCTGCGCCAGTTTCAACACAGGAACGTCGTGTAGAAACACAAACGGTTCAACCGGTTCAATCAAATGAAGGCATTCGCCAAGGGAGATTTAATTAATGCGTAAATTCTTACTTCCGATTATTGTGGTGATTGCTGCGGTGCTGTATTCCAGCGTAGTGGTTGTAACTGAGGGCACTCGTGGCATCATGTTGCGTTTTAACAAAGTACAACGCGATGCAGAAAACAAAGTGGTTGTATATGAACCAGGTTTGCATTTTAAATTACCTTTAATTGATAGCATTAAAGTGCTTGATGCGCGTATTCGTACCCTTGATGGATCTGCTACTCGTTTTGTGACAGTCGAGAAAAAAGACTTGTTGGTTGATTCCTATGTGAAATGGAGAATCAGCGATTTCGGTCGTTTCTATACTGCAACGGGTGGTGGCGATTATAATCAAGCTTCAAGCTTATTAAGCCGTAAAGTGAACGACCGTCTGCGTTCAGAAATTGGTACTCGTACAATTAAAGATATCGTTTCAGGTACGCGTGGTGAATTAATGGCGGGGGCGAAAAAAGCGCTAAATTCAGGGCAGGATAGTACCTCTGAATTAGGGATTGAAGTCGTTGATGTTCGCGTAAAACAAATCAATTTACCGGATGAAGTCTCTTCTTCGATTTACCAACGTATGCGTGCAGAACGTGATGCGGTTGCTCGTGAACATCGTTCGCAAGGTAAAGAAAAAGCAGCATTCATTCAAGCGGATGTGGATCGTAAAGTCACCTTGATCTTAGCGAATGCAAATAAAACGGCACAAGAATTACGAGGTAATGGTGATGCAGCAGCAGCGAAATTATATTCTCAAGCTTTTGCCCAAGAACCACAGTTTTATAGCTTTATTCGTAGCTTAAAAGCCTATGAAAGCAGCTTTGAAGGTTCAGATAATATGATGATTTTGAAACCTGACAGTGATTTCTTCCGCTTTATGCAAGCGCCAAAGAAATAAACAAGAGATAATGAAAAGTGAAGTGCGGTTAGAAATAACCGCATTTTTTTATTGCTTAATTTTAGGGGAATTCTCACTTATAAGATAAGAAGGCCTTTAATGCAATCAATCGCATCCATAGCCAAATCAAATTAAATCCACATAAAATATAAGCCAATTTTTTGGCATAATCACCTTGCTTTTTAAGCTTTCTCTTTCTTTTTATATTTATATTTTATTGATCATTTGGAGGATTAGATGAAAAAACTGATTATTGGCGGAGCAGCCATTGCAGTATTGGGTTATTTGGGGGTTGTGGGGTATCTACATCAATTTGATAAAGAGAACGCGACCCAACTTTTAATGGAAAATCGCTATACGGGCGAACAAGAAAAAGTGGCAAAAGCGTTGTTTGATAACAGCTGCCAATATTGCCATAGTCCAAACACACCTCTTCCATTTTATTCAAAATTTCCGATTGTGGGTGACCAAATGCAATCGGATATTCAGAATGGGCTTAGAGCCTTCCGCTTAGATCGTTTAGTTGAAGGCTTAAAAGATCCGAGCAAATTATCCCAAGCTGATTTAGCAAAATTACAACGTGTACTAGAAAATAACGAAATGCCAATTGCTAAATTCAGACATCTCCACTGGGGAAGCAAACCAGATGAGCAAGAAAAAGTAGCGTTGCTTAACTGGATTCGTGAAGCACGTAAAATGTCTTTACCAAAAGAAACACCAAATGTTGATGCCGATAGTTTAGTTTAACCGATTCCAGACAGTATTGCGACTGATGAAGCAAAAGTTGCATTAGGTCATGATCTTTTCTTTGATGGTCGTTTATCAGGCGATGGTTCTATTCAATGTCACACTTGTCACCAATTAGATAAAGGTGGTGTGGATAGACTTGAAACTTCAACGGGTATTGATGGTAAAAAAGGCCCAATTAACGCACCAACTGTATTCAATGCGGCATTTAACTTTGTGCAATTCTGGGATGGGCGAGCGGCAGATTTAGCGGATCAAGCGAAAGGTCCTCCAACAAATCCGGTAGAAATGGGTTCACACTCTTGGGATGACATCGTGGCACGTTTTGAAATGGATGAAGAGTTCAAAAAAGAATTCTTAAAAGAATATCCACAAGTGACGAAAGAAACCTTAACTCACGCGATTGGTGAATATGAAAAAACATTAATTACGCCAAATAGTGATTTCGACCGTTATTTGAAAGGGGATAAAACAGCCTTGACTGAACAACAAGTTCGCGGTTATGAGTTATTCAAACAACATAAATGCGATACTTGTCATACTGGTGTAGCAATGGGTGGACAATCTTATGAATACATGGGACTCTACGGCGATTACTTTAAAGATCGTGGTACGCCATTAACTGATGCCGATGAAGGTCGCTTTGCTCAAACGAAAGATCCATTCGATATGCATCGCTTCAAAGTGCCAACTTTACGTAACATCGCGCTTACCGCACCATATTTCCATGATGCGTCAGCAAAAGAGCTAAAAGATGCTGTGAGTGCAATGTTGAAATACCAAAGTAACGTGCAACAGCCTGCTCAAAAAGATGTAGAGGACATCACCTCTTTCTTAGAAAGTTTGACCGGTGAATTTAAAGGTGAAAAATTAAAATAATCCTTTAAGCTGTAAATAGAAATGACCGCAAGTGCGGTCGTTTTTTGGGTTTGTCAAAACACACAAAAATGTTTGAAATCTTAACCGCACTTTTATCAATTAATTTAATAAATCATATTTACCTGAAGACTTACCGTCTGTAATGACCCAAATTAAGCGATAAAGCAAGTCTTTCAACTCTACGCGAGCCTAAATGCTCGGAGCAAATGGAAAATCGCATAAATTAACATAATGATACCCAGTATTATTTTGAGATTGCTTATTTTGTTTTGGAGCTTTTCTTTCATATCTTGATAAAGCTTTTCAGCTAGCACTTTTTGTTCTTTAAAAGATAAATTTACCCAATTTTTTTGATAATTTTCTATCGCTTTTTCAATTTCTTCCGACGTATATTTATCAGAATAAAAAGCTTTTCCTAATAAAAGATCAAGTATATTCCATGATTTAGCTGAGGTAGTATGAGCAAAATGGATATACTTGCCGGAAAGAAAATCCTGAATAAACATCTGTAATCCTTGTATATTTATCAAGCCTAGACGGCCAACTTTAACTAGATATAATTCCTTCATTTTTGAATCCGGTAAAACGAAATGTAGCCCTTCGTGTGATAAGAATAAAGGCAAATTGACTTTTTCTATATCGTCATACACAGTCCATTCCGGTAGTTGATGAATATAAAATTGGTCGTCTTTAACATAAATCATGCGACGACGTCGATCAATGCGAATAAGTCGTTGGTTTGGTAAAAGTAAGCTAATAAAGAATGCAGCAAGTGGGAAACCAATAAGACTAAGGGCAACCTGACGTTTGACTTCAAAGGTATAGCGTTCGTTAGATTGATAGTATTCTTGTTCTGATTGAACAGAATTTTTTGCTAATTTTTGTTGTAATTCTAAATAATTATTCCATTTTGTTTGGGCGCTGAAATAATCAAGATCGGCGTGATGTTTTCTAAATTCAATGAAACTAGTCGGTAATGTTGAGCCTTTTGCTAATTCCTTAAGTTGGGCTTCAAGCGCTTGGTTTTCTTTTATTTGTTCTTCAACATATTGTAGGTATGCCTTGTGCCTTTCGGTAGAAGGTTGAATAAACCACTTCACATAAGTCACAAAAGTATCATCTCGTGTATATATTGTATCAGCGTGTTTTACCCAACTGATAAAAGCTAATAACAAACCAATGACAATAATTATAAGTCGCCATATCTGCATCATGGGGCGATGGATCTCGATCAGATCGGGATTTAAAAATCTCACATGACGGGCTAAAAGTTTTTCGGTATAAGCGGGTTTCATTCATTTTCCTCAAAAAGTAATGCGTTAAGTTTATCACTGCCGTATAAAAGTGCAGTTAAAAATGTGTAAATTTTTCCTTAAGTAGTTGTCTATTATGATAAACTTAAACTGTTTATATCTTCTTTCAATATTAACATGAAACATATCATTACTAAATTATCTCTTTCTCTCTTTTGCTTTTGTCTTGTTGCCTGTGACACAAACTTCATTTCGAATACCACAGCAGAACCGTCACTGGATCAACAAAAAGCCGATGTACTTACTCAGTTTGAACAGTGTCATCAGTTACAAGCACCTAGGATCTCTCAACAAAAGAAACTCATTGAAGAATGCAGAAATCCTTTGATTTCCAAACTGGCGGATATCGAAAATGAACTATATCGCAAGGCCCATGGTTCAAACTATAGTCAGTTAGAGCCTTATGAAAAAGGGTATTGGTATGGGGTAAAAAATAATCATATTGGGATATTAGATAACCAAGGTCAGGTAGTGGTTGAGCCGAAATATAAAGATATGGGTATTCTTCATACGGGGCCTAATTATAGCTCTTACTTATATTATTCAGAAAATGCCTTACCAGACCCGGTACGTCACTATCTTAATATTTCATCAAAGCCGGAAGTAAATTATTTTTATCCCGTTGTTTATTTTTTAGATGTACAGGCTAACTGGGGAGCAATTAATATTGAAACAAAGGAAGTTGTTGTACCTTTTAAATATCAAGAGGCAGGCTATGTGGGTAAAGGGTATGTTGAATTAATCGAACGCGATCTCAAAACCGATGAGGTAATATCTCGTGTTGTAGTTAATCAACGAGGTGAAATTGTATTAGATGCAGAGTTATATGATCAATATTCTCTCCTTGATGAAGGTTATATTCAAGTTCAGAAAGACCAAAAATATGGCATAGTGAAAAATAATCGTGAGATTATTCCAGTTATTTCAGAAAATGAGTTTTCATTAGATGGTGGACTTCTTATTGCAGGACGTTGGAAAAGCGAAGAGCGGCAATTTTACTCATTGGATGGAAAATTAATTGTACTGCCGAAGGGCTATCAAGTTGTCGATGGATTATCAAAAGATAGTCAAGTCATGTCTGTAATTAATGATAAGAATAAACAATATTCTATATGGACAAAATCAGGTAAGAAACTTTTTGATCATCTACTTAAGGTAAAATTTATTGAAGATCAATACATTCAAATTTCTAAAGGAAAAAATTTGTCATCTTTTGAAAACTATGAGAGTGCATTGATTGATCTTAATGGAAATATAGTGTTGGATTATAAGTATACTGAGTTCGATGCTATAAAAACTCAAAATCATTCGACGTTAATTGAAACCCGTCTTATTGATAATTTGGGGATGTTAAATAGTGATTTGAAAGAACTTATTCCCGCAAAGTTCCAGAGTATATCTTATAATTCATATGATGAAATTAATGTTACCACGTTTGACAATCTGCACGGAATATATAGTGTTGCAGGAAAAGTGATTTTTGAGCCTATCTATAAAGACCTCTATGATGATTATTTTGCCCCAATTATGATAGCAACTAAAGGGGAAAAAATAGCATTATTCTCACTCACGGGTAAACCAATAACAGACTTTACCTATGAAAGTAATAAAATAAAAATGCTCAATAATGATAAATTAAAAGAATTCTTCCCGAACGGAGCAATTATTGCCAAACAAGACGGAATGGTCGGAATTATTGATTATGCTGGGCAGGCAGTATTACCTTTTGAGTATCAGGACTTGGATTTTGTTGAGCAATATCAGGTATTTCGGTTCAAACAAAAAGATAAATGGGGGATCATCGCCCCAACTGGTGAAGTGATTATTGCGGCGCAATATGATGATCTTGAAATGCATAATACTAATCAGTATTTAGTTCGTATAGATAAGAAATCTGGCATGATTAATCTGAAAGGGGAGAGTATTATTCCGATTGATTATGACCAGGTCTATTCTTTAAATAATGGTGATTATTTTGGAGAATCAGAAAAGGAGGAAAGTCGATTCTTTTCTGTGAAGAAAAATGAACTTTGGGGAGTATGGGATGTAGTTGAAAATAAACAAATTATTAGTAGCACTTTTCCCAGCGAGAGTTTTCGTATAGAACAAAATGACTTTACAAATATTTATTACGATCGAAACATTATTGTGAACCGAGATGGTCATGATTCTGTAATATATGCACAACGCCAATATGATAATCAAGAACAATATGGCATAGTTCCAACCGAGCCGATTGCTATTAGTGAGAACATCCTAGCTTCAGGAAAGAAAGATTATAAAAAACTGGTTAATTATTTTTATCAAGTAGAGTCTACTAACCTACAAAAAAGTGCTCAATTAAAAAATAAACTTACAGAGTTTTATTTAGGTGATGATACATCACCTTTAATCGTTTTATTTGATGATTATATTGATCATTTAAAAAGAATGAAAAATGAAATTGAAGATTTAAAGATTACTGACCCAGAGGTAAAATATTTGGCAGATCAGTTCTTAGCTTATAATTTTATGCGAGTGCAATATCAAGAGGAATATAAGAAATTTGTCATTGAAGCAAGTAATAGTGATGAAAATTTGGGAACTAGATTAATCTCTTTAGAGAAAAATTATAAGTCACCGACTGATACTTCTGAATGGGACATGAATAAAACTTATATCCTATTAAAACAAAAATATAATAATTTTTATCAAGCCAATATAGGACAACCTTACACCTATTATCATTATGATGGTCAGAATTATATGCAATATTATACGACTTGGCTTTTTGAAGATATAAGATCAATGTGGTACTAAATTTATTAACGCACAATTTTACTGCGACAAAGCTTAATGAAAAGTGGGTAACCGAATTTCGGGGAGGTGCGGAGAAGCTATATCTCTTGCTGATGATGAGCTAAGTCAATCAGGAGATTATTGCCTTTGAAGCCCATAGATGCTCGACTTTCGGTTTAGTTATCTGTCCAAGTTTTGGGGTGTAGAGCACTTTAAAGTGTCATCTCTAAAGTGCGGTTAGATTTCTAGATGTTTTACTGCCCATCACCATATTTTTCAAGCCAGGCTTGAATCTTGGCTTCGGTTTGCTTTTCGTTATAACCCCGTGCGGGAAAGAGACTAAAACGATAGAACCACCCCAAATAGTCTAACCAAATGCGTTTCTCTTTCTTGAAGTAACGGGCATATTCTTTGTCACCATCATCACTACACATATAGTCCAATAGAAAATCCCGCAATAGGTAATTTTGATATTCGCATACCGGGCGGTATGTGCCTATCGGTACGGCGACTTTCTTTTGAATTTCTGGATTTTCATAAGGAATATGCAAAATTAGACTGCCCATGGCTTCACGATGCATCCAAGATTTAAACATTTCCGCTTCTAAAAACCAGCATAGGCCATCGGGATTGTCCTTTAAGTGCACAGGATATTGTGCAATGTAAAACTTACCTCAACTCCAAAAATAAATTAAGCGACGTTTGCTATCAATACGTAACGGGTGCCAATTAGGTGAAATCAGCAAACAGAACCAGAAAAGTGGGAAAAGGATAAAAAACCAGCCCCAATAAAAACTGTCTCCATACATGGCAATCATTTCTGCTTTATAGTCTGCATAGTAATTTTGTGGGATCTCTTTTCCCAATTCAGTCATTATAGATATATGTCTAGTCCACCCTCGATCTAGCGCCCAATTAACGGAAATAGCCCACTGAATATCGTTAAACATCCCTTGTTGAAAATAAATATCATATAAGGTCATACCTGCCACAATTAAGAACCACGGCCATGCCATATTGGCTTTCATGTGCCCCTCATTGTAACGGGCAATTTCAATCACGCCGTTACCCCGTTGTTTCACATTGCGTGCTACCATATCCGGTGTGTAATTTGGTGTATTCATTGGTTTTGGTTCTTCTATAAATGACATATTTTTATAAGATACTTAGTTTATAAAAAATCATGCTAAAAACAACCGCACTTTAGCATTAGTTCTCTAAAGTGCGGTGAGATTTTTTTTTGTGTTTTTAATGGTTTTTATCCAGCCATGCTTGAATCCGAGCTTCAGTCTTTTTCTCGTTGTAGCCGATTTGTGGGAAGAGGCTAAATTGATAGAACCAGTTGAAGTAGTCACTCGTGATACGTTTTTCTTTTTTAAAGAACTTGCCGTATTCTTCATCGGGATTTTCGCTACCAAGATAATCCAAAATAAAGGTGAGTAATGCATGATTTTGATATTCGCACGCTGGCCGATAAATGCCGAGTGGTACGCGGCAGGCGGATTTTTTATCAGGGTTTTCGTGAGGGATGTTAAATACCAAACTGCCAAAGTGTTTTGGGCGGATCCACGGGGTAAAATATTCCGGGCTTAAAAAGCTGAGCAACTGTTCCCGATCTCGTTGTACGGATTTAGGATAGTGTATAATATAAAGCTGACCCCACGACCAAAAATAGACTAAACGCCGTTTGGCATCAAAGCGCACTGGACGCCATTTCGGGGAAGCAACCATAAAGAACCAGAATAGGGGGAAGAGGATATAGAACCAGCCCCAGTAGAAACTAGCTTTGTGTTTTCTTAACATTCCTTCAGCAAACTCACTAAAATTTGTACCAGCCATTGTATAACCTAAATTATTAGGATCTTCATAGAAATGAAACGTATCTTTTATACTAATCATCGGATCTATCACCCATAATATTTCCTGAAACATACTTTGAGTCGTGAAATAGTCATAAAGCATAAAGCCGATCGTACATAAAAACCACACCCAAGAGAGATCGGCTCTAATATGCCCGTCGTTATAACGGCGGACTTCAATGACACCATTGCCCAGCTGTTTCACATTGCGGGCAATCACATCAGGATTATAGTTGGATATGCACATTTACTTGGCTCCCACATAAGTTATTTGACTTTCAAAATAATCAGCATGAGTTTTACGCCACCAGGTGGAAACATCTTCGCCTAATTTCGGGTGTTTTATCGTGACAGTTAAGGTATTGAGCATATCACTTCCTTTCGTATTTGTTGTGTAACGGTAGCTTTTCAATATATTAATCTGTGTCATATCAATTAAAATTTCTCCCTGTGATAAAAACTGTTTTCTCACCTTGTTGGTCGGTATGGATATCGATGTGGGCAAGCCTCCTCCCATCATCGGATCGATATTGTCATAATCTTCAATACTGATTTCTATCGTTAATTTATCTGCACTGCTTCTGTCTTTAAACGCTGGACAATAGACCTTCAACTGATATTGATTTGCTAGGGTCGTATCAATGCCAATGCCCCAGATCAGGTTATAAAAACCATCCATTTCTTGCTCAAAGAAGGTTTTAAGTTTTTTAGTTTCGTTGTCTTGCTGTGTAGAGGCCAGTTTTTTAGCTGTTGCTAGTTGCTCTTTTAACTCTTCAGGTCTTCTTTTTCCCCAATAATCCCCCGAATTCCCCCAGAACCCGGTTCTCACCCATTTCTCAAATTCATTATCTGCCACCAGTGAAGTTAAGACTGCACCAATTGCCAATACCACCCCGATACCGACGAACGTGCCGGTGTAGGCAAAGGTGGAAATAAAGAAGCTGATTTCCGCCATGCCTGCCAAAATCGCCGAATTACGCGCGGCGGTGTCGCCGGTGCGTACAGCTTGCTGAGCCTGTGCCAAAGCGATAACCACGCCCAATACATTGGCAAACCGCCCCGCATTTTGCAGTGTCAGATGCTTGGCGATTTGTGTCCCTCTACCGGCTGCCGCTTTTATCCCAATCGGTTCTTTAAACCCGGTCAATGCCTGAATTTGTTTCACCGCCGCTTTATCTAAACGGTTATAAAATGTCCCCAACGCCTTCGTACCAAAGCCACTGCTTCGCTCAAAACTTGCTACCAAAGCGGCAAAATCATTCGCCAAACGAACAGCCGGATGTAAAAACCATGCTGATAAGGAACCGGAATTGTCTTCCTTATATTTTGCCCATTCACGTAAGTTCACGATTAACGCACCGCCGGCAAAGAATGTTCCCACCGATTCTGTGATGTTTACCACCCGTAATGCCGGATTATATTCATTTTTCACGACCACATGAACGTTCATATTAATATAATGGGATGTGCCCGCTCGCACGCCTTTGGTTAATTCTGCTTGATAATGTGAAGCACTTAAGCCTTCAAAAAGTGCCTTAGCGTTCTTAATCAAAGTGCGCATTTGCTTATTCACAATATCTGCGCCCACATTAATGCTACCCACATGTGCATGGGAAATAGTCTGTAATTTTAACCCCGCAGCGGCTAAAAAACGTGAATAAGGAATGGCTTCTTTCACGCCTTCTTTCCACAGCAACATCTGTGCAGCCATTACCGATTCAATCATCACCTCAAAACGCAAGGCTTTCACTGTAAGTTTTGCTGCCGTTTCCTTCGTGATTTGATTAAGTTTATCGCCAACTGAAAGTAGATTTGATAAGCTATCACCCCATGAGCTTCCCGTAACAAGCGTATTTTTCTGATATTCCATACCCTTTGGCGTATCACCAAACCCCGCCATCGCTGTGCCATAAAATGCCATGGCATAGTCCGCAATAGAGGCTAATTTATCCAATTGTTGTTGATTGGTTTTACAAAGGCCATCTAAAAATTTCATATGCTCAAGAAGGGTTCCGTTGCCAACTTGATTGAGCAAGTTAAACTGTGCTACAGCCAAGTTTTTCATGGTTTGCTCTGCCATTAGCGGTGACTTTTTCGCATAGATTTTTATTTGCTCTCGCATTCCTTTATCTAATGGGTCGGAACTCATAAGTCGCTTAAACCAGTTGGGATTTTTAAACACATGTTGTTCTATCTGTTCAATTGCCTTGGCGGTGGTGACCGGATAAAGAATGTTGGAAAATTCTTTCAGGTTATTCGCTAAAATCCGCTGATGATAAGCCGAGACGTCTTTAATGTCGCCAATACGATCAAACAAGGCAATGACCACCGTTTTTTTAGCCGAACAACTATCAAACACTTGATGTTGCTTGTTATAACCCAATCCGGTTGCACGACGAAAACTATCCGCTAAATCCTGCACTAACTTTTCTGCTTTAAAATCTGCCACTTTTTCTGTCAGTAACGCACCGGGGAAAATAAACTCAGACGTGCCACCCGTTAGGGAAATCTTCTGCATGACTTTAGCACGTTTAATCGGATCGCGTTCTAACGTTTCGAACATCTCCGGTGCCCAACGCACTTCACTATAAGCACATTCTATGGAACCGACTTGCGCATGAACATAAGCATAAGGAAAGGAACGTGGCAATTTTTTCCATTCGCCACGCGCCGTACCATCCGTCCAGACATATTGAGTAAAGTGATAAGGCGAAACACTCGAACCATTGAGCTTTGGGGCATTGCTGTCATCTTTGGCTACCGTATATTCAAAAATTAGCCAGCGCCTCTTTTCGTCAGTCGCATTTCCCACGTGTTTTGCGCGGGCAAGAATATATAAATACCCTTGACGTAAACGGCGTAAATCATATTCCTTATCGCTAATTCCAGTTGGCATTGGTGGAACAGACCCTGTTTTAGCTGCATTATTTAACGTTTTCGAACTCATACTAAAACGCACAGGGAAGATTGGCACGATATCTAATTGACACGCAAGAGGCTGACCTACAGCCTTAGCATTGGGGTCTAAGCGACCATCGGTTTTCTTTGTGGACATAGTCATTCCTAAGTATTCATTGTAGGTTTATTTTTTCACATAATAGTTCACCGAGTTCAATTTCGGTAAGGTCATTGCCATACTCTTTTTCAAGCTCAAGCCAATATCTTTTGAGTTTCGTCAAATCTCCAGAAAGATAACAAAGTGTTTTCACTACATTGGTTATACTTCCTTCAATTTTAAACCCTAATTCAAGAGTCTGATTAAAATATTTATCAATATCTGCCTCTGCAATTTTTTGTTCCGGAAATTCGGCTGGAATAATTTCTGTCTGTAGCTTTTCAAGTAATTGGCGTTTGTCGTATTCTTCTAAAAAGCGTTCCATTTCATTATCAAAAGCGACCGCACTTGGTTGTGTCTCGGGTGGTAACTCTTTCAAATTAAAAATATAAAACCGATTTCCTATTCTTGCCGCAAAATGCTCAATGACACATTCTCCATTGCGAAACCCGAAAAATGCAGCTAAGCGCGTTGGGTCATATTCAATATGATGCAAATAAGCCACCAATACCTGTGGGTCGTAGAATCGGAAAAAGTACCATTTCTCCGTCTCTTCTTTATAGAGATGGATAAATTTACGCAAATGATAATGTACTTCCTCAAAGGAATGCTTAGTACGAATAAAGATGGCCGGATTGATATCCCAACAACCGAACCATTCCTGTTCGGCTTGTGTAAATAAAATTTGGGTAAACCCACTGATGCCTTCATCATTGACGGTAAGCTGGGTGAGATAAGGTGCATTTGTGTCCATGCGATTTTTTAAATCGCCTTTATATAAAGAATCTGTTTGTCCTTCCCGTTCACAAAGCTGGGGCAAGATAAAAGATTTCACCCCATCAACAACCGTATAATAACGATAGCTATCGGGATTCGGGATGAAATCGGGATTTGGATAAACCAAACCTTCTTTGGGATTCTCCTGCGAATTTAACTGCGCAAAAAACGGATGATTGACTAATGCCTCCGGTAAATAGGGCGGTTGATATGAATGCGTTTCAAATATCGACTGCAGAGGCGAAATCGTTAAACTTTCTTGCGATAAATAAGATTGGGTGCCTTGTTGAGTTTCTTGTTGTACAAGTAAAAAACGAAGCTCTTGTTCCTTTAATTGTTGTGCTGCAGCCCAAACAGTGGCTTGATAGCCATGACGTTGGAACCATGTGGTGGCAGGTAAAGGGGCAAGTTGGCTACTCAGTTTGCATTGATAATGTGTTTTATAGTCTTCAATTCTTTGTTGGAAAATATCGCGATTTTCGGCAAAACCAATCAGGTGGCCAAAATAAAGGGTATTAGGTTGATTAAGGTAAGTGAGCTGGTAATAACCTATCCAAAGTTGTTTTTCTGTTGTCATAGTTTATTTATGGATAAACAGTTAAATTACTATATAAATAGGACAGCAAAGTTTAACTGCTTAGCTGTCCTTTTGTCGCAAAGTGCGGTTGATTTTAACTCTGTTTTTGATTTTTCATGGCTTCACAAACTTCGCAAATCGGTTTTGCGTCATTAGCAGCAAGAGACAATACAGCTGGTGATTCTGGCGTTCCGCTAGATTGTATTAAATTACCTTTTACAGTCACTTTACCTTTTAACGTGATGCCAGAGCCATCAATAATAATCGTACCGGCTTTGCCACGAATATTTACTTGTGTAGTACCTGTTAATTTAATATTTTTACTATGCTGTTTTAATTCTTTCCCAGCTTTGAAAATCGCATTGCGACTTGTTTGATGGGAATAATCTCGGCCAATTTTAACTTCTTGATTGGCGTATACATCCATCGATAGATGATTCCCAATATTTAATACTTCATCCTTTTCAATTTTAGTCATGCGATTGCGATTGATTTTATTAGATTGATCGCGTCCCACCGTTAAGGATTCATCTTGTCCAACTGTTTCAGTACGGTTATTGCCGATGTTAATGGTTTCGTCATGTCCAACTTGTTCGGTTCGATCATGCCCAATTTGTGTTGTTTCATCATTATTTACAACATTATTTTGGTCTTTTTCTGCATGAATAAAGATTTCTTCTCGGTCTTTTTCATCTTCAAAGCGTAATTCATTAAAGCCGTTACCTTTATGGGTTTTACTTTTTATAGTCATACGCGTTTTATGTTCAGGCAGAGCATAAGGTGGTTCAGTTGTACTGTGATAAGTACGTCCCATGATGATTGGTTGGTCAGGATCTCCTTCTAAGAAATCAACCATTACTTCATGGCCAATACGAGGGATGGCAATATGCCCAAATTGCGACCCCGCCCAACCTTGGCTGACACGAATCCAGCAAGAGCTATGCTCATTATTTTGTCCTTCACGATCCCAAGGGAATTGAACTTTGACACGTCCCCATTCATCACAATAGATTTCTTCATCAGCAGGACCAACTACATGGGCCATTTGAGAGCCATCAACAACTGGTCTTGGTTGCGGTTCCGGTCGCCATTGTGTGGTATTTGGAATGAGTTTAATACGGTTCTCATAGCGGTTGCCCTCTTCACCGGCTTCTTCTTCCAATACACCAGGTTGCCAACCATAATGTTCAACACCTATAATTAACCAATCACGATTAAAAGCTTCTCGTTGATGTCCCTCTAAGCCAAATACATAGCCAGGTTGCACGCGTAAATCATCGCTTTGCGCAAGAGCTAATTCAGCTTCTCTACGTTCGTATTCTAAACGATATTGGGTAAAAGGCTCACCTTGAGCATCTCGTTTATAACGACCAGGATAGTCATAACGTTCGTAAATGCTACTATGACCTTCGTTATTACCTTGACCAGAATATTGGTGCTCTTGGTTATAACGAGGATTTGTAAAAGTATAATCACGTAAAGTTTGAAGGGTCGTACCTAGTTTTTCTTCGTAAGCCCAATGCCATACCGCAGCTTCTGGACGTTGGCCAGCAGGCATTGCGTTATAAACTAAGTTTCCTTTTTTCTCTGAAAGTGTTGTCGAATTAGAGAAATGAAGGATATGGCTATTATTGGTATGTTCAAAATAATAGTAAGAACCTTCTTCGGCAGCCAAACGTTGAATGAAATTTAAATCAGTTTCGCGATATTGCACGCAGTATTCTCGAGTCCAATATGGCGTTTGTAAATGGAATTGACTCTGAGATACTTGATTTTTACTTAGTAGTGTTTCGATAATTTTTTGAGAGTCTTGTTGTTGGAATATTCGTAAATCAGTTTGTAACCCAGCACGACATAAAGAGGGTTCAATCACCATGTGATAACGAGTACGAGTAAAACCAGTTTCTCCCTGATTTAAGGCGGTGACGATACCGTTAACACTACGAACTGCCTCATCTCCTTGCCAGAAGGTTAGTGTAGCAGGTTGGTCAATTAGAGAATGAAAATTGGGCTCAGCACCAAAACTGGCTAGATCGAGTTCAAGTCGGAATAGTGTGGATAGATGTTCTTTTAATACAAAACGGACTACTTCAAATTGAGAGGAGCCATTAACGGTAAGACTGTAACGATAATCGGATTGAACGGCCATTTGGGATTCCTATAAAATATATTGGCAGTAATAATAGCGTTGTATAAATACTAAATAAATTATGCTTTAGCTTTCATCATAGATTGTGAAGCAATTAATTCAGCGCCACAGGCTGTTTTCATTCCTTCAAGAGCAATACCTCGCCCGTTAGCTAGCATTATGGACGAGCCTTCAATAATCGGGAAGTTACCTTTGCATTTGGGACACGAAACCAGATCCCCTTGTCGGGCGACACTTTTGCCTCCTGCGGTCATGGTTTGTGAGCCCTGAAGTACGGTACCTCCGTGGGTGGTCTTATCTCCAATTACGATTACTCTACGAGCGGACATGACTCCTCCTTATTCTATGAAATGTTTCATTTTGATATTTTAAACTAAAATGATAGGATTTTCTTGTGAAATTGATGTTTATATATTCATTTTAAAAGAAAATACATAATTTCTAAAATAGTAGTCGTGTTTAATTTTGTCACGTAACAATATCATTTGTAAAAAATGATTCTATACTGCAGACTTTATCATTGATTTAGTAGTGGTGATTTTTTATAATCTAGCTATTTTTTAGCTCGTTATCTAAAAATAGAAATAGGTTTAAATTTCAAAGAGGATTTTATAATGTCTAAAACAGGTTCAGTCGCACCAAAAGAGCGAATTAATATTAAATATACTCCGGCTACAGAAGGTCAAACTGATGAAGTTGAATTGCCTTTAAAACTTCTTGTTACTGGTGATTTTAAAGGTGCTGCAGAAGACTTAAGCCTTGAAGAAAGAGAGACAGTTTCTATTGATAAGCACAATTTTGATGCTGTAATGAAACAATCTAATTTGACGATTGATGTAGCTGTTCCAAACCGCTTGGAAGAAAATGCTGAAAATCAAGACCTGGGTGTTAGCCTAAAAATTGAGAGCATGGCGGATTTTTCTCCCGACAATATTGCTAAGCAAGTACCCCAATTAAACAAGTTATTAGAGTTGCGAGAAGCACTTCTTGCCTTAAAAGGACCGATGGGGAACATCCCGGCATTTAGAAATAAATTGCAAGAGTTAATTGCAGATCCTAACGCAAGAGAAACGTTGGAAAAAGAGTTGGCGATCATTTTAGAAAAAGAATAAGGGTAGTAGATTATGGTTACTAAGAATCAAACTGCAAAAGCTGAAAAAAATTCGCAAACAACAAGCTTGCTTGATCAGGTCATGGAACAGACACGTTTTAAACCTGAAAATGAAGATTACAGCATTGCGCAGCGTGGAATTGCAGAATTTATTTCTGAAATGTTGAAATCTGATAGTACAGATGCAGTTGTAAATAAGACGCTGATAGATGAAATGATTGTTCGTCTTGATGAGAAAATCAGTCATCAAGTAGATGAAATTTTACATAATGATAAATTCCAAGAAATGGAGTCTGCGTGGCGTGGTTTGAAACTTCTTGTAGATCGCACAGATTTCCGTGAAAATATTAAAATAGAAGTACTAAATGTAAGCAAAGAAGAATTGCTTGACGATTTTGAATATGCCACTGATATTACTCAAAGTGGTTTATATAAACATGTTTATTCAGCAAACTATGGTCAATTTGGTGGTGAGCCGGTTGCTGCGATTGTTGGTAACTACACGTTTACGCCATCAGCACCAGATATTAAATTATTGCAATATATTTCATCTGTTGGCGCAATGTCTCATGCTCCATTTATTTCAGCTGCAGGTCCTGAGTTCTTTGGTCTAGATAGTTATGCATCTTTATCTGAAATTAAAGAAGTAAAAGATATTTTTGAGGGGCCTCGATATGCTAAATGGAGAGCTTTAAGAGAGTCAGAAGATTCAAAATATTTAGCATTAACAATGCCACGTTTCTTGTCTCGTTTGCCTTATGATTCAATTGAAAATCCGATTAAAACTTTCAATTACAATGAAGGAATTGATGGCAACCATAATAATTATTTGTGGAGTAATGTAGCATTTTTGATGGCATCTAAAGTTACTGATAGTTTCGCTAAATATCGTTGGTGTCCAAATATTATCGGCCCACAAAGTGGTGGTACGGTTGAGGATTTACCCGTTCATTTATTTGAATCGTTTGGTCAGTTACAAGCGAAAATCCCAACAGAAGTATTAATTACTGATCGTAAAGAATTTGAATTAGCTGATGAAGGTTTCATTCCTTTAACTATGCGTAAAGGAAGCGATAATGCAGCGTTCTTCTCGGCTAACTCTGTTCAAAAACCTAAAAAATTCTCAAATACAGAAGAAGGAAAAGCCGCTGAAACAAATTATAAATTGGGTACACAATTGCCATATATGTTCATTGTGAACCGTTTAGCGCATTACTTAAAAGTATTACAACGTGAACAGATTGGCTCGTGGAAAGAGCGCCAAGATCTTGAACGTGAGCTGAATGTGTGGTTGAAACAGTATGTTTCAGATCAAGAGAACCCACCAGCAGAAGTGCGTAGTCGTCGTCCGTTACGTTCTGCTAAAGTGGAAGTATCAAGTGTAGCAGGAGAGCCAGGTTGGTACAAAGTTTCTTTATCTGTTAGACCGCACTTTAAATATATGGGGGCAAGTTTTGATCTTTCCCTTGTGGGTCGATTAGATATTGATAATAAATAAGTAGTTGTTTTATGGGGTTTTGGAACCGAATTAAAACTGCTCCACAGAATACGGATGTTATAAAAAAGAAAACTGAAGCAGAGATTGTAAGCGACTTAATTCGTTCGATAAAAAGAAACATAGAATTAGTACTTAATTCAAAAGAAGGGTGTACATTATGTGCGCCCGATTTTGGTTTAAGAGACTTTAATGACGCAACTGCAACTACAAAAAGTTTAAGTCAAACAATTGTTGCAAATATTCGTTCTAGTTTAGAGCGCTATGAACCAAGAGTTCGTATTACAAGAATAGAATATATCCAGGATACATATGATGTTCTTCAGCTTAACTTCCGTATAACTTGCGTAGTGTTATTAAAACAAAAAAATGAGTTAACTGAATTAAACATTATTTTAGATAGTTCAAATAAGAAGTTTAGGGTTGTGTAAATGTCTTTGAAAGAGTTTTTTAGAGCTGAGTTAGACTTTCTCAAAAGAGATGGACTACATTTTTCAAAGATTTATCCCCATTTGTCTAGATTTCTATCTGATGAGATCGTTGATCCTGAAGCTGAGAGAATTATTGAATCTTTTGCTTTTTTAACGGCACGTTTGAAAGAAAAAGTTCAAGATAATTTACCTGAGATAACTCAATCAATGATTCAGCTTCTTTGGCCAAATTATTTGCACCCTTTACCAAGCTGTGCAATTTTAAACTTTCAACCTAAAGAAAGGGCGATTACAACAAAGCATGTAGTTCCTAAAGGGACATTTGTTTCATCTAAACCTGTAGACGGTACAGCTTGTCAGTTTCAGACAACGATGGATGTCTCAGTTTATCCGCTTGTGTTAAATGATGTAAAAAGCGCATCGGGTAGTGAGTCTACAATCATTGAATTAGAGTTAGAGAATATCACAGATAGTGATTTTTCTTCTATACGGTGCGATGAATTGTCATTTTATTTATCAGGGAGTGATTACAGTGCTTTAACTTGTTATCAATGGGTTTTTAATTATTTAACAAAAGTTTATATCAAATCAGAAGACGGTGTAATTAATTTACCACTGGATGTTATTTCTTCTGTTGGTTTTGATAAAGATGAATCTTTGATTCCTTATCCAGATAATGCATTTGATGGGTATCGATTATTACAAGAATTTTTCTTTTTTCCTAAAAAATTTTATTTCTTTAAGTTAAGAAATTTACATCTATATTTAAATCGATTAGGTAAGAAAAAATTTAAGTTATTTTTTGAGTTTAATCGTTCTTTTCCTAAAGATCTAAAATTAACACGAGCAGATTTTTCTTTGTATTGCGTTCCAGTAATTAATTTATTTGAACATGATGCTATTCCGCTAAATTTTGATGGAAAAAAAGATCTATATCCAGTGATTCCGGCTGGTTTTAATCGGGAGCATTTCGAGATATTCGATATTAAGCGTGTTTCAGGCTCAAAGTTTTTAAAAGAGACGGGAAATAGGATTTATACTTATCCAAAATTTGAATCATTTGTGCACAGTTCCGCATCAGGAAGGTATGGGTACTATAAATCAATTATTAAAAATAATATTGAAGAAACAGGTTATGATCATTTTGTCTCTTTTGTATCTGATTCCAATAAGATTTTAGATACTTCTAGAGAAACTATATCTATAGATTTAGATTGTACAAATTATAATTTACCTGAGTTTTTAGGTATTGGTGATATTTGTGTACCATCACAAAATACTCCTTCTTATATTGACTTTAAAAATATTACGTTGCCTGTAAAAACAGTTCGAGCTGTTTTAGATGAATCGATTCATTGGAAGTTAGTCTCCAATCTTTCACTTAATTATTTATCTTTGACAAAATTAGATGTTTTAAAGGAAATACTATTAACTTATGATTTTTCTGCAATGTATGATGTTCAGGCATTAAGAAGAACTGAAAAACGTTTGGCTGGGATGGAGTCAATTATGACTCGTCCACTTGATAAAGTCATAAAAGGTATCGTATATAGAGGTCAAAAATCAGTATTAAGAATAGATAGTAATAATTTTCTCTGTGAAGGAGAATTATTTTTATTTGGTTCGATTCTTGCTGAATTTTTTAGGTTATATGGAACAATAAATTCATTTCATCTTTTAGAAGTTATTAATACAAGCAATAACGAGATATTTAAATGGGAACAGAAAACCTCTCTTCAAAGAGTGATCTAATTCAGTTTGGCTTTCATCAGCTCATAGAAACAATAGCTGAGGCATCGTCTATGAGCTTAGATGAATTAGAAAATACTTTAATTGAGGAATCAATATTTCGTTTCTTTAGTAATCCTAAAATTAATTTTCCTGCTGGGGATATTGAGCAAGTTGCCATTCAAGATGAAGAAGGGAAACGGATATTCCAAATTATTACTAACTTTTTGGGATTACAAGGTGCATCAGGTCCACTTCCAGGAAGTATCTTGGATGAAATTGCAGAGTCGTCGTATGATAATGAGTCTATTCAAGCTCAGTATTTAGATTTTTTTAATCATCATTTGCTCGCAATATTTCACCAAATCTGGAGAAAATATAAATATTATATACGCTTTAAACCTGATTTCTCAGATAATTATTCTCGGAACATTCTGAATATCTTAGGGTTATCTAAAGATTTTATAGGTTTTTCTCATTTAAATTGGAATAAGATTTTTTATTATATTGGTATTATACAATCGGGTATAAGAACCCCGCAGATACTAGCTGATATTATTCGACATTATTTTGATTTGGATGATGTTTTTATTGAGGAGCATGTAAGACAGCTTGTTGAAATAGAAAGCGAGCAAAAAAATAAACTTGGTATGCAAAATATGATGTTAGGTAATAATTTTATTTCGGGCGATAAAGTTGAATCATTTTCAAATAAGTTTAGAGTTAATATTGATAATCTAACAATAAGTGAATTTTACCAATTTTTGCCAAATACTGAAAAGTATAAGCATCTTCAAGAGTTGATTCGCTTTCTATTAAAAGATCCACTGCCTTATGATATCTCATTAGGTTTACATCCAGATACGCAGTCTACATTTATTTTGGGAAAGGATAATTCTAGTTGGCTAGGGTGGACGACATTGATTAATACAGATTCAGCAAAAGTTCATTCTTTAAACCGGGTAATCATTGAAGGAACGGCATAAATGCATAAGCTTTTATTGATGGTAACTAATGCGTTGATGCTTGAAAGAGGAACATTACCTTATTGCTATTTTGATTTATCTGGTGGTTTAGTTGGTTCTTCATCAAATGTGAATTGGAAAATAGATAATTGGAAGAATGAAATTTCAGATATTGAGTTTGAAATAAAGTATTATAATACTGATTTTTGTTTAATAGCTCATAGTAAAAAGCTTTTTATTAATGGTACAACGAGAGCTCTCCCAGCGGGAGGAATTATCAAATTAAATGATAATGATCTTATTTCTCTATGTAATTATAAGATTAGAGCTAAGATTTTTACTAATGAAGCAGAAATGGTGACTTTACAAGATGAATTATCTTATTTATTGAATAAACAAACAGATAATACAATCTTAAATTTAGAATATGCTCAGCAATATAATTATGATTTTGAGAGAGCTATCATTAATCAAGATTTACTTGAATTAAAAACAAATGGCACGAATCTAGATCCGTTATTGGCATTAACAGTAGATGACGAGTCTTCTACAGAGTTAATTGATGCGATGCCTCATCAATTTGAGTCTACGGAATATAAATTTTTTAATCCTTATATTCATAGTGTTTTAGAATATTATACTCCACTGGATGTTAACCAGTCACAAAGTGAATTAGTGAAACCTACATCTACAGTTGAATATGAAGGAGCACAGAATTCTGTATCAACTTTTACTGATAAAGATGATACAAAACCAAAACAAGTGGAGCCTATTTTAGATCCCCTATTTTTTATTAAATAACTAAGGAAATCTTATGAAATTAAAATCTTTATTTATGTTTACTATTGTTGCATTAACTATGGCAGGATGCTCTTCTAATAATGAACCGAGTGTCAATCCTCGTTTAGTAAAACCATCGACTTATTCACTTTCTATTTATGCAACGGATCGTGCCAATATTAACGTTTATTCACCGAAAGATGATGCTATTACTGTAGTAAGTGATGAGGCATCAGCAGAGTTTGAAGAGCTAGACGCTTTAAAACAACCTCAAGTTAAACGTCCAATGACAGCTCATGAATATAAAAAGAATGCGACAGCCAATAGTACTAATTCGGATAAGCAAATTATCGAGCAAGAAAATGGAAAGGCTGATGCTAGAGCGACTCCTGTGATGTTAAAAATCTTCCAATTAACTGATAAGTCTCTGTTTTTAAGTAGTACATATGATGATTTTCGTGGCAATGATTTTACAGAATCATTGGGTAAGACATATGTTTCAAATATAGATTTAATTGTTGCTCCTAATCAGTTTAGATTTGTGGATTCAGAAGAAATGAATGAAAAAACCCATTATATTGGGGTGGTAGCGCTTTTTAATGGTTATGAAAACCGCAAATGGAAAGGCATTGTGCAAGTAAAACCTAAAGGCGGGGAAAATTACCCTCTGTTAATTCGTGTTTTAGATTCTAAAGTTGAAATTTTTAAGGATAATTAATCCATGTCTTTATCAAATCGTGTTTTATGGAAAGAAGGCCTATTCATTAGGCCGCAACATTTTCAGCAAGAAAGCCGTTTTTTAACATCACAACTGAAGCAAGTTATTGATATCTCGGCTTATAATTTAGGTTTTGAGAAAATTGCGGTTGATCAACAGCAGCTTTCTTTTGGAAAGTTTGGTATCACTGAATGTAAAGGTGTAATGCCCGATGGAACACTTTTTGATTTACCTCTAACGGATAGTTTGCCTTCTTCAATTAGCGTAAGTAGTAATTTTGTTGGCGAAACAATTTATCTTTGTTTGCCGATTATTACAAATGGAGAAGGTGAAATTAAATATTCATCAAATCGTTCAGAGTCAATGGATTTTCGAAGTGAAATTGTTTTTACTGAAGTGAAAGACTCTCATAGTGAAAGTGGAAATTATACTCAGCTTGAGTTGTTGAAAAATCAATATTTCCTAAAATCTTCATTAGATGATTTGAGTAATTATGTTTCTTTACCTATTGCAAAGATTAAGGATATTACATTAGATCATCAAGTTATATTAGATGAAGCATTTTATCCTATGTCATTGCATATTAATGCAATGCCAGTCTTCATGAAGAAATTAGCAGAGTTGTCTGATTTAATTTCATTACGAGCACAAAATATTGTGAGTAGAATAGGGCGTCCTGAACAATCTGGAGTAGCTGATGTTAATGATTTCCTTATGCTTTTAAGTCTTAATAGGGTTTCACCGTTAATAAAAAGTATTGTGAAATTAGGTAAAGTTCATCCTTTATCTGTTTATGAATTACTTGCTTCATTACGTAGTGAGTTGACTACTTTTGTTTTAAAAGAACGATTTTCAGAAACTTTTTATGATTATCTTCATGAAAATCCAGCGACTTCTTTAGAGCCCTTATTTAATGATATCAAGTCCTATTTAAGTATAGTGACAAATACAAAAGTTGTACCATTGCCAGTTGTTGCTCGTCAATATGGAATTTATACGGCTCAGGTTAACGATGCATCACTTTATTCTACAGCTGAATTTATCATTGCTGTAAAAGCACATTTACAACCAGAGTTGTTAAAAAATCAATTTATTCAACAGACTAAGATATCAAGCATCGAGCAAATTAATCAACTAGTTCATTTACAATTGCCTGGTGTTCCTGTGAGTGCTTTACCTGTAGCTCCTCGATATTTACCTTACCATTCTGGTTTTATGTATTTCCAATTAGATAAAACATCGCCATATTGGGAAAGTTTATTAACTTCATCTGGATTTGGTTTCCATATTACAGGAAATTATCCAGGGTTAGAGCTTGAATTTTGGGCTATCCGTGGAGATTTATCATAATGAATAATAGAGAGTTGTTGAATACATATAATTCATCAATTGATATACCTTCAGATCGAGTTTTCATTACGAATAATGTACCAGTAATTAATGAAAAAACCGATCTTCTTTATGAACAAGTTGGGAATGTTGATTTTGATATAGACTATGACTTTCAATTACAAACTCACTCTTATAATACCTTAGTTGAATTGGCAAATCCACTATTAGCAACAGCTCTTAGACTAAGAAAATTATCGTATGTAGATGATATCAGTAGTTTATACACTAGGATGCAAAATGAAATCATGGCATTGGGTGAAAAAGTAAAAGAATTAAACTATGACAGTGCATTCCAGCTTTCATTCCGCTATTGTGTGTGTACATTTATTGATGAAATGGTGATGGCAACTTCTTGGGGAAGTTCTTCAGTTTGGGGTCAGCGATCGTTACTTGCTCATTTTCATAATGAAACATGGGGAGGAGAAAAGTTTTACTCTATCTTATCAAGAACGATGCTTGAACCTGAAAAATATCATGAGTTGTTAGAATTTATGTACATTTGTTTGGCTCTTGGCTTTAAAGGGCAGTATGCCCTTAGTCCACATGGGCAAGAAAATATTCAAAATATTTTAATAAAATTACAAAAAACACTGAGACCATTACGTGGGTATGATTATCAGAGAAACCAGCAAACGCATCTTTACAAAAGTGATTATACGGTAAAGAAACCATTATCATTAAATCGTGTTGCATGGGGAACATTACTTGTTTTTGTATTAATTTATTTCTTATATAGTATGCTTTTGGATTCATATTCGACTGAGATCATTAATAATGTAAATGACATTATTAATAATATGTAGTGAGGGATTTTGTTATGGCACTACGTTTTTCTTTTGTATGTAAAGCGATGTTTGCTTTTTTCTTATCTATGTATTCTGTGAATACTTTATCTGAAGAACGATTGGATAAAGCAGAGCAATGCGTATCGATTAAATCCAATATTAATCGTCTTGCATGTTTCGATAGAGTATTTAATACACCAGTTAGAGAGCAAATGATAGATGAACGTGCGGTCAGTAATCTTGTTCCTAAATTGGTTGGTGATATTTTTACATTAGCGAAAGTTGATGGACGGGATGCTTGGGCTGAAAATAATTTAGAACTCGCTTTATTAAGTAATGACGGCAATGCTTCGATATACGTTGCTTGTAAAGACAATATCACAAGATTCCAAATTGCATTGGATAAACCCGTTAAACATAATTTACTGAATGTTCATATTGCTAATAACGATACAAATCATACTGCCTCTAAAATTGATTGGCAGAGTGCAGAACGAGGCTATTTGTTAGATGCTGGGCGAGGACTCTATGCAATACAACAATTAAAATCAATCTTATATATTGATACGTTTTCAGTTTCTCTTCCGCAAGAAGATCGTCAGTTTATTTTCAAAAATAACGGACTAGCATCTCAAGTTGCGCCAATAAGAAAAGAATGTGGTTGGTAAAATGAAGTATCAGAGCATTTTAGATGATATTGCTGGAGAATATTTTCCCGTTGGTACACCTGATGAAGAGGGTATCGTTTTTTCTGCGCTTGATGAGCAAGTCATGAAGTTTGGTTCTTTGCAGCATGATACGATTGATTGGGAAGGGATTATTTCACATTCTCATCAGTATTTGTCTGAGTCTTGTAAAGATTATAAGGTTTTACAATATCTAGGTTATGCCTTACTTTATAAAGGATTTAAGTCTAATCTTGTTGACTTTCTATCATTGTTCTCAGAATTCAATAAGAAGTTTCTTTTTAATGCTTATCCTAAGCCTTCAACCGATAATACAATTAATCGTTTTAAAGGAAAGTTCATTACACTTATTTTTGAACGTCTTGAAAATGCAGCATCAATTAATACAGATGTAAGATTTACAGCAGTAGAAAATGATCAGATAGACAAATTTATAGAGGTGCTTTCGCTTCAATTAAGTGAAAAACTTTCTGGTGTTGAGTCTGCTTTAGCTCGATTACGACGTTTCGTAAAAGAGCGGTCAGATTTTGTTGAGAATTCTCAGACAAAAGAAGAGAATAAAGTCGCACCAGACCAAATGGCTACAGATGCACCAATCACTGCTAGCCAAGTTTCTGCTGAGAAAGTTTCTTTAAATATTCCTGACGTAAATAAATTTGAACTGACAAATGCTCGTCAATTAAAACAATTTTACTTTCAAGTTGCAGATACCACTTGTGAATTACAGCCTTCATCAATATTGGGTTACGTAAGCCGTCGATTTGGACTATGGCATAGTATTACCCAATTACCAGAGATGAATAGCCAAGGTATTACAGCCATGCAATCCGTTCCACTTGATAAAGTAAGTGATTATCGGGAGCAGGTTGTTTCGTCACCAAGTGTGGAGTTATTAAATCGTATTGAAAAAACATTAACAACGAGCCCATACTGGATTGAAGGGAGTTATTTATCTGCAAAATGTTGTCAAGCTTTAAAATTTAAAGAGGTAGCAGAAACGATAAGAAGTGTAACCGAACAATTTGTTAATAAGTTTCCTACATTTCATTTAGCAAAATTTCAAAATGGAGAACCTTTTTTGAGCGATGTCGTTTCTGATTGGCTTTCCGATAATAATAGTGTGAATGTAAGCTCTCAAGCTTCAGTACAAAATTCATTAGAGAATGACCTTGATGAGCTTTATTTGGTTGAAGGTTTTGTATCTGTTCTGAAAGAAATTGATGAACAGTTAAAATCAGTGATTGATGTTAGAACAAAACATTATTTACAATTTGAAAAAATACGTTTTTTCTTAAAAGAGGATATGTTATCGATCGCTCTTAATGAGCTGTCTGAACTAATTAATCACTGCAAAAAATACACAGTTGAAGAGTGGGATAGTACTTTTTTTACTCAAATAGAACAATTAAAAGATAAATTAATAAAGGATAATGAATGAATTATTTGAACCAATTATTAGGAATTTTTCGCCAGTTTACGCGTCCTATTTTTTCGCATCTTAGAAATTCACTCCCAGTATTACTTACATTAGGTCTAATCCTTATTTTTGTCGGAATTTGGACCTATGGTACATCTTGGAGTTTTACTGGCCTTTCAAATGAAAATGGTTGGGATTATGACTTAGCGAAACAAGTTGGAATGGGGAGTCGAATTATTGCCACTGTTGTTGTTTTGCTCACTTTAGCCATTATTGCTATTTTGAAACTTCAACTCAAGAATGCTCGCTTAAATAAAGAAAAAAATGATTTAGAGAAAGAACAAGAGGAAAAAGACATTATCCTCCCTTATATTAAGGATCAAGATGACAGCCTTGAACTGATGTCTGAAGCACTTAAAAATCATTTATCTAATAAAGATTACATTTATCAACTTCCATGGTATATGGTTCTTGGTTCAGATGAAGCTGGCAAAACAAGCTTTATTAACCGCTCGAACCAGAAATTTACTCTCACAGCCGTAGAAAGAACGTCTAAACGTTATATGCGCGAGAATTCTTTATATCAAATTGACTGGTGGGCAAGTGATGATGCGATTTTGCTTGATCCTGAAGGTGGAATGATTCAGCAGTTAGGTACGGAACGTGATCCAGAGGGTAAAATTGCAAAAGGATTATGGTCACATTTACTTGATTGGATTAATGATGTTCGCCCACAAAGACCAATTAATGGCATTATTTTAGTTGTTGATCTTCCAAAGTTAATTGCATCAAATCACAGTGATAGACAAGCATTAGCCGTTATATTACGTAATCGAATCCGTGAAGTTACCGAGCAATTTGGTGCACGAGTACCTGTCTATGTTGTTTTAAATAAAGCTGATCTTATTGAAGGTTTTGAAACATTCTACAGTGATTTGAAACAAGCTGAACGTCATAAAAATTTAGGTTTTTCTTTCACATTAAATACAGATGAACAAATCGATAATTGGACAAAAGAATTATCTGATAGCTATACTGCTTTTGTTAAAGAGATCGAAGAAATTATTTTTGATAAATTAGCTGGAACAATTTCGCAAGAAGAACGAGAATCGCTTTATATGTATGCTCGCCAATTAAGTGGTATGCAGAATATCTTGCTTCAATTTATCAGCGATATACTAGAGAGCGATCGTTTCACAACCACACCTTATGTTCGTGGTGTGTATTTTTCTTCTATCTTCCAAGAAGGCATACCGATGGATTTTTATCAAGCGGCCATTTCTAAGCAGTTTGATTTACCTCATGTTGTGCCGAGCTATTTGCCAGAACGTTCTCAAAGAACCTATTTTACACATAATTTCTTTCAAAATATTATTTATCCTGAAGCTGGACTCGTTAGCGATAACGAAAAAGAAATTCGACGCAGTAAACGTAAATTTATTTTAGGCGCTATTGCGATGGCTGTTTGTGGTATTTGTGTTTTAGCGACATGGCAAAATTACTTCTATCAAAATAAAACAACATCAGTAAAAATTCTAAAATTGACTGAAGAATTCCGTCAAATGAACATCAGTCAATCCATGGATCCGACAGGACGTAATTTATTAAAACCATTGAATATATTACGTCAGGCTACATATGGTTATGGAAACTATGAAAAGGCCTTACCTATAATTAAAGATTTTGGTTTATACCAAGGTAAAAAAGTAGGTGGAAAAGTAAGTGAAGCGTATAAAAAATTCCTTGGGGAGCGTTTTTTACCTGAAATTGCGATGGGACTGATTGAGCAAATGGATGCTTTACCTGAAGATAGCAATGAAGGACTTGAGTTATTACGTGTTTATCGAATGATCGACGACATGGCAAATAGAAAGGTTAAAATTCCAGAGCAGTGGATGACGAAATATTTGCAAAAAAATTATCCTAAGAATCCAGATATTCAGCGTCAGCTTATGGCTCATTTTAGCTATGCAATGGAACATGTAGATCCAGATCTCAGTATGTTTGATAAAAAAATTGCAGATAAACAGCAGGAATACAGTAAATTACCATTGGCAGACCGTGTTTACCAAAACTTTAAAATTCTGGCAAATACAGAACTGCAGCCAGCCACTGATTTGAAGGCTGAAATTGGACAAACTTTTACCACTATATTTAAAACCGATTTTACAACTGAAGATCCTAAAACATTTTTTAGAGATAAAAATATTAGTTGGTATGGTACATTAATTAGTCCACTATTTACCGATTGGGCATATAAAGATTTTTATGATCCTAAAGCTCAAGATTTATTGCAGCTTGCTGCAATAGATGCTTGGGTACTTGGTAAGCAGCAAACGACAAATTATTCAAAAGAAGAGCTAGCTAATTTATCTGAAGAAATCCGAGAACGTTACATCGCGGATTACATTCAGACATGGCAAGATGCATTAAATAATTTAGAAATTATTCATTTTGTTGATTTGCGTCATGCGGTAGATGTATTAGATGCTTTAACCAGTAATGAAAAACCATTACAAAAAATGATTAATTTAATTGATAAGAACAGTGATATTTATCCAAGTCTATCGGGAATTAATGCTGAAAACCGTAATGAAAATACAAATGTAGCAACAGCAAATCAAATGGCATCATTGCAAATTGCACAACACTTTGCCCCTTTAGTTAATGAGGTAAAAGCAGCGTCAGATGCAGGACAGCCACATATGGATACGGTAATGAAAAAATTGTCTGAGTTAAAATTCTATATGCAGACAATTCAGAAATCACCGGAACCATCTCAAACTGCATTGAAAGCAATTATGGCAGAGCTTAATTTAGAACGAACAAATCCAACTGTTGATTTAAAACGTTTAGCGAATGAAATGGCTGAACCACTTTCAACTCAATTAAATAAAGTAGCAGATGAAGCTTGGACACTCGAACTAAAAACGGCATTAAGTGAGATTAATGCACTATGGAATCGTAATGTATATGGTTTCTATAAGAGTAGAATCGCAAATCGTTACCCATTAAATCGTAAGGCGAGCGAAAATATCTCATTGGATGATTTCCGTGAGTTCTTTGGACCAAACGGGCGTGTACAGCGTTTTTACAATGATTATTTAAAATTCTTCCTAGAAGACAATGCGGAACTTTCTGTAGTTAACGGCGAAAGTGTGATTTCCTCATCATTCTTAGCTGCGCTTCAGGATTTACAAAATATTCAACGAAATTATTTTGATGCTTCAGGTAATGTTAATATTTCTTTCAGCTTAAAACCGCTAGGGCTCTCTGGGAAATTTACGGCATCTACATTTAATATTGATGGTCAGTTACTGAAATATAGCCATGAGGTACCGTCTGCAAGTCGCTTAATTTGGCCGAATACGACACGACAAGATGTTGAAACAAGTTTAACGCTTGTTACATCAACGGGAGATACATCAACTCTTCGTCGAACAGGTGAATGGTCATTATTCCGAGTGTTAGATCAAGCGGCGAAGAAGGTAAATGGACAATCTGTAGATCTCTCATTTAAATTAAATGGTGGGGCGATCAATTATAGATTAACGGTAGAAAATGGCACAAATCCGTTCTTTGGTGGCGTGTTAAGCAACTTTAGATTACCATCAAAATTACTTGATCCAGAAAAAGAAGGTAAAAGCTCTTTAGAACCAATGGAAATTTATGAAGAAGAAGTGAAATTTCCAGAAAGTAATTAATTTAAGTACAAGGGAAATATAATATTTCCCTTTCTTATAGAAAATAAAAAGCTAAATAGAAATCTATTTAGCTTTTTCATTAAGTAGATACAATTAAACTTGTGGTCTACGCCAGTCATCAGAACCTGATGTGCCAGCAATAGTGTGATCCCAGTTAATTTTACGGTAGCTCATACTTACTTCTAATAATTGAGTGTATGGTGCGTTGCTTGGATCTTGCGCATTTGGCATTACTAAGTTCATATCAACGATTACTGCGTCTTCTAATACAGTAGAGAAGAACTCTTCTTGGCGACCATCGATAGAGGTACGGAACCAAGTTACTTGAACTTTTGGTAACATTTCACCGGAAGCTAATGCGTTATACATCAAAGGCACTGCTTTGTTTAAAGAGCAAGTAAATTTGAATGCTTTGTGAACACGTTGACCAGATGGTTGACCAGATTGTGGATCAGTTGGAACAGTAACGATATGGCTAATCGCTTGTGCCATGATCTCATCTTCATGACCTTCAACATAAACATTACCGACTGAATCTTCGGTAAATGCACCTGCTGTAATTTTTCCTTGATTACTACCTTCAATGGAAATAAATGCTGGTGTAGGCATAAAATTCTCCTAATGACTTTAAAGATGAATATATTTATTGTCTTTACAGACAAGCGTAACTATATCAAATTATGAACGATTTAACATTAACTTTTAGATAAAATAAGTAATTTTTTAAATGGTTAGAATATTTAAGCTTAAAGATATTTAAGGGATAAAATAATCTCTACTTCAAGTAATATCGCTTTTCTAAGCGTTTTAAGAACGTTGAAAAATTTTACCGCACTTTTTAATCTAACTTGTTTATTAATCTTGCAAAGCAGGCGATTTTTCAGTTTCTTCCCAGTCATCATTGACTTCGTTAATTAAGCCTTCTGAAGCCAGTTGTTCATTAAGTTCTTGTTGTTCTTTGACAGCTTTATCATAACGTTGCATCTGTTGTTTGTAAGACAGCGTATTCCAAAACGCTTTGTGTTCTGCGATAGCTCGGTCGATTTTCCTCCTGCTGGAAATCGGAAAACGAATAAAGCTGAAACTGTTACAAAAAGCAATGGCAGGACGAAGCCATGGCGTACGATAAAATCTACCGATATGTTTTAAAAACTCAGGGTTTTCTTGAGTAAAAAAATCCCGCATGGCTTTAATCAGGTGCATATTATGCAAAGGATTTGGTAAAGGATAACAACCTAAAAGTTCAGCCTCGGTGTATTTTCCTTCCACTACAAGCCCGGTCATCAATAACGAAAACTGTTTACGGCTACCGAACATATAAAAACTAAAGCGGTTATATTTCATTCCCATTAATGGGTCACCTTTATCCGGCACTGGAATGACAAAAATTTTATGAAATGCCTGCATATAAATCACCCGCTCTTTACGGTTAAGACGAATTGAGCGGTGGCGAGGGTAGAAAAAGAGAAAAAAGACTAGTGGGATTCCAATCAAATAAAGATATGCAGAAATGCGATCCCAGAAATGCTTTTTTAAGTATGGTTCTTTGAATTCTTCATAAGGTTTTATTTTTTCTGTTATATTATATTTTTTTATCATTTCTGGGTTAGTTTCAAAAATAACATATTCACTATATAAAGGCTTAATTATTTTGTCTGGATTAAAAGCCCATATAAAGTCTTTTTCTATTGACTGATATATTCCCAATAGAGGAGTTTTATTATGTTGGTAATCTAAAAATGCAATTATAGAGAAAATGCCAATAATTAGAGTTCTGAAAAAACCACGTAAATAGCCATCAAAAGTTGAGTTTTTGATTTCAATTTCATCTTCATTGACTTTGCGAATAGAAAAGCCAAGATCATGATAAATTTTATTTCGATTCATCATTTTCCTTATTATTTCTGAATCTGATTTTTTGCATTTAGTATACCTTACAGGAAGCTTTCTATTCTAATGTTCACAAAAAATAAAAGTGCGGTTGATTTTCCAAGTGTTTTAAAAACATTGAAAAATTTTACCGCACTTTTCAATCTAACCTGGTTTATTTATCTTGCAACGCTGGGGATTTTTCGGTTTCTTCCCAGTCATCATTAACTTCGTTAATTAAGCCTTCTGAAGCCAGTTGTTCATTAAGTTCTTGTTGTTCTTTAACAGCTTTATCATAACGTTGCATCTGTTGTTTGTAAGAAAGCGTATTCCAAAAAGCTTTTTGTTCCGCGATGGCACGGTTGATTTTCTTCCGACTGGAAATAGGAAAACGAATAAAACTGAAACTATTACAAAAAGCAATACCGGGACGAAGCCATGGCGTGCGATAAAATCTACCAATATGTTTTAAAAACTCAGGGTTTTCTTGAGTAAAGAATTCCCGCATGGCTTTAATCAGGTGCATGTTATGCAGAGGATTTGGCAAAGGATAACAACCTAAAAGTTCAGCCTCGGTGTATTTCCCTTCCACTACAAGCCCCGTCATCAATAAAGCAAACTGTTTACGGCTACCGAACATATAAAAGCTAAAGCGGTTATATTTCATCCCCATTAGCGGGTCACCTTTATCCGGCACTGGAATGACAAAAACTTTATGAAAGGCCTGCATATAAATGACCCGCTCTTTACGGTTAAGACGAATTGAGCGGTGGCGAGGGTAGAAAAAGAGTATAAATACCAAAAAGATTGGAATTAGCTCAAAGTAAAATACATGTGTTCGCCAAAAATGATTTTCTAAAAATGGTTTACGATATTCTTCATAAGGCATTGGAGGGTATTTACTAGGGTTTTTAATAAAATAATTAGGATCACTTTCTCTTAACACTCGAGATTTATACAGTGGTAATAATATTGTATCGGGGGAATTTGCCCAGTAAAAATCCTCTTTTACAGAATTATATATTCCAGATAAAGGAAACTCTTTATGTCTATAATCTAAAAATGAAATTACTAATAAAATAGCAATAATTAGAGTTCTAAAAAAGCCTCGTAAATAGCCATCAAAAGTTGAGTTTCTGATTTCAATTTCATCTTCATTGACTTTTCGAATAGAAAAGCCAAGATCATGGAAAATTTTATTTCGATTCATCATTTTCCTTATTATTTCTGAATCTGATTTTTTGCATTTAGTATACCTTACTGGATGCTTTCTCTTCTAATGCTTACAAAAAATAAAAGTGCGGTTGATTTTCCAAGTGTTTTAAAAACATTGAAAAATTTTACCGCACTTTTCAATCTAACCTGGTTTATTTATCTTGCAACGCTGGGGATTTTTCGGTTTCTTCCCAGTCATCATTAACTTCGTTAATTAAGCCTTCTGAAGCCAGTTGTTCATTAAGTTCTTGTTGTTCTTTAACAGCTTTATCATAACGTTGCATCTGTTGTTTGTAAGAAAGCGTATTCCAAAAAGCTTTTTGTTCCGCGATGGCACGGTTGATTTTCTTCCGACTGGAAATAGGAAAACGAATAAAACTGAAACTATTACAAAAAGCAATACCGGGACGAAGCCATGGCGTGCGATAAAATCTACCAATATGTTTTAAAAACTCAGGGTTTTCTTGAGTAAAAAACTCTCGCATGGCTTTAATCAGATGCATATTATGCAGAGGATTTGGCAGGGGATAACAACCTAAAAGTTCAGCCTCGGTGTATTTCCCTTCCACTACAAGTCCCGTCATCAATAAAGCAAACTGTTTACGGCTACCGAACATATAAAAGCTGAAGCGGTTATATTTCATGCCCATCAACGGATCGCCTTTATCCGGCACTGGAATGACAAAAATTTTATGAAATGCCTGCATATAAATCACCCGCTCTTTACGGTTAAGTCGAATTGAGCGGTGGCGAGGATAGAAAAAGAGTACAAATACCAAAAAGATTGGGATTAGCTCAAAGTAAAATACGTGTCTTTTCCAAAAATCTTCTGTTACGTAGGGTTTTCTAAATTCTTCGTAGGGTTCAGGTGGGTATTTTTCAGGATAACGCTGGAAATAAGTTGGATCGTCATCATGTAATCGATACATTTTGTATAGTGTAAAAATCTTTTCATCTGGATTTATAGCCCAAATATAATCATTCTTTATTTCCTTATATACTCCAGATAAGGGGAATTTACCACCTTGATAATCTAAAAATGAAATCACTAATAAAACACCAATAATCAGTGTTCTGAAAAAACCACGTAAATAGCCATCAAAAAATGAATTTTTTACTTCAATCTCATCTTTGTTGATTTGGCGTATCGAAAATCCAAGATCTCGGTATATCTTTTTTAACTGCATATTACTTACCTTTTATATCCAATATTGTTGTATCTGATGTTATATTTTCTGTCGCTTGATTATAACGAGGAATGGAAACTTGTAACTTGAGACGTTCAATTTCATTAGCATTCACCAATAGAGGATTTCCACTCAGAGAATCTCTAATCGACCAATCTTTAAAATATAATATTGCCTGCCCAGACTGATTTTCATCAAAAATAATTTGAGGTTCAGAATACACCTCCAAGAAAGGAGAACGTCTTATTGTAATAGATTTATAATTAATTCTAATTTTTTGTGCTGTCTCTAATGTATTTATATTAGGATGAGTTACTAAAATATGATGCTTATCTATTACTTCAAATTTAATTTTTTCTGTTATAGAGAAGAGCCTTTGCATTTCGACTTTATAATAATTGTATATATTTTTATTTGAAACAAGCTCTTTACTTTTATCAAAAGTATCTAGTTTAAAATCTTTAGGTCTTGATTCTGACCAGTTATAAGCGTCTTCAGCTTCTCCCCAATAATTATCGCTATCTCCCCAAAAGCTATGTTTAATCCAAAGCTCCATATCGCTTTTCTTAAATAATGCTAAACCAATACCGATTAATAACAATATCGCCCCTACATAAGGCAACGCTAATGCCACTATTCGCAATGCTGTACCGGCAAGTGCCACGTTCGCTGATGTGGATGCCATCATGGTTAATGCTTTGCCTAACGTTGCTGGAGATAACGCCATTAAAGCAGAACCAGTACCTCTAGATACCGCCCCCCAATAGTCTATTTCATCGCCTTTATATTTAGCTTCATGGGCATTTGCCACTTCAACTAATACGCCAATACCTGCCAGCGCTGTGCCGAAATTAAACAACCCCGCCCTTGCAGCTTGCCAGCTGCTTGAGAATGTTGCTCCCGTTGCATTATTAATTGCTGTTAAAGACATGCGTTGACCGGCAACCTGCCTAAATTCAAACCCTAACTCACTGTCTGGCGCGACTTTTTCTGTAAATGCTAATAAAGTAGCAAATGCGGCATTATTTGCCCAGCGTCCTTCTTTGGTATAACTGGAATCTTCAGTAAAAAAGCCTAATATAGCTGAAAAAGCAAACAGTTTTGCTGCACCATCAAGTTTGGATGAGAGCTCAGTTACCCGTTTAAAGTCTGAATCATCTACTTTTAAGCCTTTAGGAAGTTCTGTTCTTACAGGAATGAGCTCTTCTGTAGAGAGTTTTTTTCGTGATGCTTTTAATTTATTCGCATGACTAAAAATCTTTTTTTCGGATAATAATTCCTCTTGCCCAAATACACCGGTTTTTCGATAAACTTCTTCTATATTCCGAATGATTTCAGTTCGTTTATAGTACCGCTTGCCATTTTCTCTATAACTACCTGCTAGTACCACTTCATTACTGATAACTTGAACAATTCGATCAAAAGAATAGAGATTGAAGCGATAAAAATTCCCCATGTTGGCAAGAGAACTTAAAAAATTTTTAAAAGAGTCTAATAAATTTTTTAATGATTCTGCTGCTTTTATTAAAATTTCTTTTTGTGTTTTTGTCACTACATCATTATTAGAGTTGAATGCTGTAATTAAAGCTTGCTGCCCCAGGGATGTATAACTTAAATGTCCAATAAGCCCTTCAAAATATTGACAGCATAAACTTGCCATAGGCTCACTTTTGTTTTTCTCATATAACTCAAATAAATTTTTTATCCTGTGAGTGTTTTTCGCAATATGATCACAAATGCTATGTACTACATTATCTATATGTGCATTAAATAAGTTGGGTATTTTGGCAATTTTATTAATTGTATTAACGCCATTAATAGGTTGAGCTATGCCTAATTCATTCTTGAGTATTTCAATGATTGAGTCTTCACTATTGTTGAGGTGAGAGTCGTCAATATTTAATGTGGCATATGCTCCAGCTATTGTCATATCCATTTTTTTATCATATGGCACATATTGAGAAACGGCTCGACGTCTTTTACTATTTTCTGCCATTTGTAATTGTGCTACATGCGCATCAATTATCTGTGCAGTAATAAACGCATATTCATACTTGGATAAGACCTCTTGACGTTTATCATCTAAATAATAAACGTAATAGTCTAAGTCTCTTGCGATACCAATAGGATCATCTAATGTAACAACAACCCCTTCTGAATTGGTTATTTTCTGTAGTTGTTCTTTCCAGGCGCTAAGCTTTCCTATGGGATGACTACGATATAAGTTACTGGCATAGTTTCGTACATAATTTGTTATGCTAGCAAAATCATTAACTATATTTTCTGTCGTTTTTATATCTAACGTGAGGCCGGAAGGAGCGTTCGTCGGAATTTTCTTCATCCAGAACATCTTAACTAAAGGATCTCTTTCTATTGCCTGCAATAGTTCGTATGGCAACTTAAATTCCGAGTACATAATATATGCTGTTTCAATTGCCCGATTTAATTCTATAAATGATTTAGCTCTCATACCTATTACATGAACTTCTTTCAGTTCTGCTTGCATAGGCTTTTCTTTAGTTGCTTCTTCCTCGTTTGTGTTTTCTTCGTTGTTATTTTCTTCAACTTGTTGAGAATTATCTTCTTTTACTTCATTTGATGCATCATTTTGAGGTGTGCCTTTTTCAGATTGTTCTTTAATCCATTGATTAAAATTATCTTTAGACCACCTAGCAAAGACTTGTGCATCATCATCACTATGAGACTCATAAATATACCAAGCTTCACCGTTAGTGGCTTCAGCCGTTATGTTCATTTCTTCACATTCAGCTTTATCCGCCAAAATATAGATATAACCATCACGCAAACGGCGGAGATCATAATCACTATTCATTTCGGCTATTTCCTTTGGATAAGTTGGTGTTGTTCCTGTGTTTTTAATTTTTTCAAATGCGCTGTCTGTTAACGCCCATCTTGTAGGATATAGTCGAATAAATTCTTGGCACTGTTTGGTTACTTCATCGGCAGGTTTTGCTTGTGGTGCATAATCTTGTTCTTTATTTGCCATTTTCTTGCTCCAAATTTAAGAGATTAAATAATTGTATTGCTCGGGTTAAAGGTGCCGGGAACTTTTGTTCTAATTGTTTTTCAAGTGTTGCAAAATCTCGTCCATTTTTCACCGCACTTTGTTTTGCGACGGCATATTGTACGATTGCTGTTTCGTAAATATAGTTTTTGTTTCTGGCTTCATCCAAATTGTTAATTAATTGTTCTTGCTCCTGAGGGGAATAAACGTACGGATAAGTTTTAAAAATATACCCAATCATTTTTTCTCTCGTTTCCAACCATTTTTTATCTTTAAATCCATTCAGCTCAAATTCCGTTAGGAGAATCGGGATGCTTCGGGTGTCTTCCGGTAAGGCTTTAAGTTGGTAATAATGAAAACTATCGCCAATGCCTGAGGCAAAAGCATGAATAATGCGCTTTTCATAGCCGAAAAACTTATTGAGTTTTTCCGGGCTGGTGGCAATGACCTCTAAATAATTGCGTAACACTTTCGGGTCGTAAAAACGGAAGAAGAACCACTTGCCGTTTTCGTCTTTCATCACAGGAAAGTGGCGAAGATGACGTAACACGGTATCGAAATCATAACGGGAATGAATAAAGACGCCCAATTCTTCATGCCAATTGAATCTAGTCATTGCCCCTTCATCACTAAACAAGCCCATTAATTCGCTTTCTGAGCTGTAATCAGGATAAGGAATCACTTCTACCAAATAAGGCGCGATGTCTTTGGTGATTTCAGCAAATTCACCTTGAAACAGACTTTCAATACGGCAATGAAAATTCTCAGGTGCTAAATATTTATGCTTATTGGCATCTAAGATGAAATAACATTTTAATTCGGGCAGTGGCTCGCCAAAAAGTGCGGTGTCTTTTTCCAACGTTTTTTCATCTAAAACCGGCATGAGAAAAGTCGGTTCCTGCCAATTTTCTGACCAACCCGGTTGAGTCATATCGGGCGGAATCGGCGTGTTAGGGAAGAGCAGTTTGAAAATCTCATCTGGTGCAAAGACTTTCGGGTGACGACCAAACTGCCTATCCAGCAATTTCACATTGTTGATTTGATGGCAAAGTAAGTAATGGGTCTCAGTAGCAAAGTGTTCCTTGGGTTTCTCGCCAACCAATTCGACGACTCGTACTTCACCTTCTTTTAATCCATTAGCCTGATATGCTAGCCATATTTGTCCATGCCGTTGAAAAAAGACTTCAGCCTTTAAGGGCGCCAGTTGGTAATAATAATGTGCCTTTTGAGTGCTAAAGGTCGTTTTGACAAGTTGTTCAAATGTTTCTCGGCTATCGGCAAAAGCCAGTAGCGCGACGAATTGGTCAGAACTAGGGGGCTGTTGTAGATAGGCAGTAGAAATCCAAAGGGAGGTGGACATAATGTTTTTTGTTAATTGGTAAAAAAGTGAAAATATTGCGCGAAATCATAGCAATAACCAGTGAGAAGTTCAAAACAAAAGTGCGGTCATTTTTTAGGATGTTTTTTAAAAACACCTAAAATTTCCACCGCACTTTTACTCTGATTAATTTACTTCACTTCGTTATCTAACTCTTCCCACAGGTGGCGTTCATTGATAAGTTTTTGTGTTGCGCGGCGTTCGTTGAACCAGCCTTGTTTTTGATTCGGGGTTTTCTTATTCCATTCGGCAAGTGCCAGTTCAATAGCGCGGTCGGCTTTTTTACGACTAAATGGTACTCGCAGTGCAAAAGCGTTACACATCGCAATGTTAAATTTTAAGCCGAAGTTTTTAAAATCTCTGCCGACATACTTTAAAAATTCAGGATTGTCTTCCGTAAGATAAGCACGAATGGCGCGTAGGATTTGGGCATTATGTTCTGAGCTTGGACTTGGATATACGCCGAACAGGGCAGTGACGCGGCGTTTGGAAAGGTAATCGTCAATCCAAAGTTGCAATGAAAAACGCTCATGGCTACCAAACGCATATAGCCCGAAACGGCTATAATTAATTCCTGCTAGTGGGTCGCCTTGTTCCGGCACCAAGGCGATGTCATGACTGCCAAAGATGGTTTGCCAATAAATCACCCGTTTTTTGCGGTTGACACGAAAGCCGCGTGGGCGGGGGAGGAAAAAGGCAAAGGCAAAAAAGGGGATCATAATGATGTCTAAGATAAAGTCTTTTAGCGGTGATTTAGAAAGGATACCTTTTTTATACTCTTCATAGCTCATTGGTGGATTTACGAGAGGGGCATTCTCTTCTTGGGCTCGTTTATAATGTACATCTACCATTCTTCTATATCTTGAATATTGTTCTCTAGCTGGTTTATCTGGATTAAAAGCCCATTCATAATCACTTTTTGCCTCGAGATATTGGCTATAAAATGGAATGCCAGATGAACCATGAAATACGTTAATGAGTGTCATACCAATTAAAACAAAGCGAATAAACCCACGAGCATACCCATCAAAAATCGAATCTCGAATTTCAATTTCATCTTCACCCCGTTTACGAATGGAGTAGGCAATATCTTTGTTTGGGTTGATAAAAATCTTACTGAAAAACTCCCCGAGTTTATCTAGCCAGTCTTTGTTTTCTTGTTCTGCCATGTTTTCTTTATTTATCTCAAATAAAAATGCGGTTGATTTTCTAAGCGTTTTAAAAACGTTGAAAAATTTTACCGCACGTTGTTTTAAATTGGTTATTTTACTTCGTTATCTAATTCTTCCCGCAGGTGGCGTTCATTGATGAGTTTCTGTGTCGCACGGCGTTCATTGAACCAGCCTTGTTTTTGATTCGGGGTTTTCTTATTCCATTCGGCAAGCGCCAGTTCAATAGCGCGATCGGCTTTTTTGCGACTAAACGGCACACGCAATGCAAAAGCATTACATAAAGCAATATTAAATTTTAAGCCGAAGTTTTTAAAATCTCTGCCTACATACTTTAAGAACTCAGGATTGTCTTCCGTAAGATAGGCTCGAATGGCACGTAGGATTTGGGCGTTATGTTCTGAGCTTGGGCTTGGATATACACCGAACAGCGCAGTAACACGACGTTTAGAAAGGTAGTCGTCAATCCAAAGTTGCAATGAAAAACGCTCATGGCTACCAAACGCATACAAACCGAAACGGCTGTAATTGATTCCGCCTAGCGGGTCACCTTGTTCCGGTACAAAGGCGATGGCATGACTACCAAAGATGGTTTGCCAATAAATCACCCGTTTTTTGCGGTTGACTCGGAAACCACGTGGGCGGGGGAGGAAAATAAAAAATAGTAAAACAATAGGCCAAATAAAATGAAAATAAGCTCTTACGACTCTATATTGTCGCTCCTCTATATACATTTTTCGATATTCTTCATAAGGAATAATGCGGTCATTTGGGTAATCCTTTTTAAACTCATCAGATGTTACCGTCTTTATATATTGCTCATATAATGGTTTTGTTCTTTCATCTGGATTAAATGCCCAAGTGAAATCTAATTTAATAGATTCTATTTGAGATGCAAATGGTTCATTTAAGCTATTTCCCCCACCAAATCCAACAATTAAAAATCCGGCAAATAGAATAAAGCGAATAAACCCTCGAGCATACCCATCAAAAATGGAATCCCGAATTTCAATTTCATCTTCACCTCGTTTACGAATAGAGTAGGCAATATCTTTGTTTGGATTAATAAAAATCCTACTGAAAAACTCCCCCAGTTTATCTAGCCAGTCTTTGTTTTGTTGTTCTGCCATGTTTTCTCCTAATGCTTTTTCAATACCAGTTTAGTGAGTTTCGATTTCTTACGGTATTTATTGCCTTGATAATTCGGTACGCTAACTTGCACGCTAAGGGCGAGTAAGTCCTCATAAGGAATGGCGCCCTCATCGACATCTTCCGAATAGGTGGTGATATTCATATAAGGCAATCGTTCATCATGAATGGTTATACCTGCTACGCCTTCCTGCTCAAATTTGGTTGTAGTATGAAGTTTTTCTTTCTCAATACTTAATCGCCAGTCTTCATAACTCGGATAGACTTTTTTCACATTTTTGGCATAACCTTCCATTCTATCGATACGGATCTCTTTGGCGTCTTGTTCGGTATAAATGCCAGGGTAGTGTATCAGTATTTTTCGCGGATTAGCTGTATCTAGAGTGATTACCACTTCTGCCACAGATTTTAAGTAACGTTGCATTTCAATATGGTAGAACTTAACTGATTCTGTAATATCTAATAGATCATTTATATAACTAAATTTGCTATTAGTCAGTTGAGTTTTAAAAGGCTTCGGTCTATCGCCAAGCCATTCATAGGCTTTCTTCTGATCAGGGGAGCCCCAATAGTGCTCACTTTTACCCCAAAAACCATTCTCAGCCCACAGTTCAATATCTTCCGGGGCAAAATAGTTATAAATAATTGCAATGGTAATCAGCACAATCCCAATGCCTAAGGTGGCATAGGATAGGCCAGTGAGTAATGTCAGTGTACCGGCAGACAAGGACGAACCTGCCAACATACCTAACGAGCCGATTGCACCTTCAATGGCTAATCCGCCTCCCATGCTTAATAAGGCTGCGGTTTTGCCCACTTCATCGCTTTTATAATCGGCCTCCACCCAGTTAAAATATTCAAACATCGCACCGATCCCGGCCAATCCCGTATTGACGTTGATAATTGCATTTCGAATACGGGTCAATGCCGAACCGGCGCCTTTTTGTTCAAAATAACTTATCCATTTGCTTTGTTGCAGATTCTTGCGAGAGGTTAACTGCTCAAGTTCCGTTAATGCTTGGGAAGTGTGTTGTTCTAAACCGCCTTTCGGTGCATACATTCCGGCGATCACTTGCATAGAGGCTAAAAAAGGATCATTACCCAGTTTTCCTAATTCGGTTTCCGCTTTGTTTTGTACAAAGAAGCCCAATCCAACGGAAGCACTCAAAGCTTTGTTTAATCCCGCCCATCTTTCAGTGATTTGAAATAAGTCATATTGTCTTGGTGCTTTCTCTACTTTCAGCGAGCTGATATTTTCCCGTAGTGCTTTTATATGTTTCGGTAAAGGTGCTTGACTTAGATGTGTCGGTAGGATTTTTTCAATCTCTTTGGTGCTTAATTTAGCTTGATATGTTGACCTAATGATTTTGGGCTCATTAAACGATTCGCCAACATAACTCTTATGGCTACTGTTAGCATAGCGTATATAGATTTTATCAATCACCAGTTCAATCACCAAATCATAGGTTGCTATGTTGAGATAGCCTGTTTTTGCGACTTTTTCAAGTGCACCTAAAGCTTTGGTGAAGTCAGCAAAGAATTTTTTCAGAGACTCCACTGCCGATGTGGCTTGCTGTGCATAAGGTGGGGCTTTATATGCGTCCGCATCTTCAATCGGTAAGGCAGCAATTAAAGCGTTACGACCGTAAGGTGAAATATCCAATCCATGCAGAAAACCATGCATATAACAGCACCAGGCTTTTGCTGCTGTGCCGTCTAGGGGATTGCTTGTATATAAGCTATAAAGCTTAGCGAGTTTATCCCTATGCGCACAAATAAAATTACTGTGTGCACTAACGAGATGTTTAAAAGACAGCCCGAAACGGGTCGGAATATACGCCATTTTATTAATCGCATTGACGCCCGGCAGTTCATCTTCCAATTGCAATTCGGCTTTTAATGCATTCAGTACATCGGAATCGCCATTGGTTTTTAAATGCTCCGAGTCAATATAATCAGAAAAGACCTTTTGATATTGTTGGGAGAATTTGATGAGGGGAGGTTCTATCGTTACTGAGCCGACACCAGAAGTGCGCATTTCTTCATTAACATATTCCCACCGCTTTTGGGCATTTTTCACCTCTTCTTTATATTTATGTAGTGCGTGAGCATCAAGAATGCGGGCGGTCGAAATAGCGTATTCATATTTCGCTAATACGCTATCTCGCTCTGTCGTCAGATATAGATGATATCCTGATAGATCTCTAGCGGTTCCTACAGGGTCGTCCAATGTCACAATCACGCCTTTTGGGCATTGAGTCAATTGATTAACAACATTTTCCGCCTCTTTCGGTTTACCAATAGGTGTAAAGCGATAGGCATTTGAGGTTAACTCCTGGTCAGTCATCATTTTGGTTTGTGGTGAAAAATCTTTAACTGTTTGTTGTACGGTGGCTATATCTATCGCGTAGTCTTGCGGATTTTTTAACTGAATATTTTTCATCCAGTTATCTTTTACTGGGTCTTTTGTTTCGATTTCTCTGAGCAAACTTATTGGAAGTCGTATGTCACTAAACATAAAATAAGCGCTTTCAATAGCCTCATTAAGCTCAATATACGGTTGAATGATGGTACTGGTATAGTTTTTGACTTCGGGATTGTAATCCTCTATCAATGCAAAAGAGCCAGCCCAAACAGTATCGCCCAAATCCATATCTTCAGGATCATAGTGATAAATATACCAAGCTTGACCGTTGGCTGCAGACGCACTAATTTTAAAAACTTTATCAACTTCGGCATTCACCGCTAAAATATACACATAACCATCACGTAAACGGCGCACATCATAATTCTCATCGCCAGATGCATTCTTCGGAAGTGGTGGCATTTCCCCTTTACTTTTTATGTTTTCAAATGCCTTATCGGTCAGGGCGAATCTTGTTGGATAAACCCGAATGCCTTTTTGGCATGGTGCAATGACTCCGTCAGCCTCTGTTGCTGCCGGTTTCTTGAGCTGTTTGTTTTCAGACATGGTTGATTACTCTAATTTTTATTCTATATTTAACAATGAACACAATTTGATAGCTCGTTCTAGTGGTGCGGTATTGTTTTTTGTAACTTGTTCTTCTAATGCAATAAAATCTATTCCATTTTTGACCGCACTTTGTTTGGCTAAAGCATACTGCAATATTGAAATTTCGTAAGTGTAACCTTTTTTATAGCCTTCTTCCAAGTTTTGGCATAATTCATGTTTATTTTCCTCCGAGTAAAGTTGTGGATATTCCTGTAGAGTATATTCCATTAAATATTCCTTGGTTTCTAACCACTTATGCGTTTTAAATCCGTCTATTTCCCAATCAGTCATCACGATTGGAGATGGAAGGGTTTCTTCGGGCAAGGTTTTTAAGGTGTAGTAATAGAAACGGTTTCCTAGCCCTAAGCCAAAGGCATAAATAATGTTGTTATCATAACCAAAAAACTTATGTAGTTTGGCTGGGTGTTTGGCAATTATTGCTAGATAGTTATGTAAGACTTTGGGATCGTAAAAACGGAAGAAAAACCATTTTCCACGTTCATCCTGTAGCATAGGAAATTTACGTAGATGTTGATAGACCGTTTCAAAATCAGCGTAGGAATGGATAAAAATACCGAGGTTATCTTCCCAGTTAAAATGATGTTGTGCTGATTTTAAGCTGAATAATCCCATCATTTCACCGGTATGAATATGGTTTTCATCACGAATTACTTCAATTAAATAGGGTGCAACTTTTTCAGTATCTTCACCAAATTTCCCTTGAAATAAGCTTTTCATTTTGCCTTTTAAGGAGAGCGTATTCAAAAAAGGTATTTTTTTGGCATCTAAAACGAAATAGACTTTGAGTGTAGGTGATGTATCGCTATCATTCGTGTAGTGTTCAAGATGGCGTTGCTGCATATTTTTATCGATTTGAGGCGCTGAATTGCGAGTGTGCGCCGATTCATTTCTCTTTTCAAAATCTAATTGATTAGGTGGAATAGGAAAGTCAGGCCATAATAACAGTGCGATGTCCTCGGGTGCAAAAAGAGCCGGCATTCGGTCAAATTGCGCATCGAGTGGCTCGACATTATCGATCTTGTGGCAGTGTAGATATTCAATATTTTCTTCAATCGCAGGCTGTGGCATTTCATCACTTAAAGGAATTACGCGTATTTCATCTTCTCTGAGTGTTGATGCCTGATGTAGTAAATAGGTTCGTCCATGACGTTGAAAGAATACGTGAGCGGGAATAGGTGAGAGCTGAAAGCGAAAGTGGGCTTTTTGTGCAAAGTGAACCCGTGCACGTTGTTCAAATTCCTCAGCAGTTGTAGCAAAAGTGGCTAATGCAACAAATTGGTCTAATTGTTCGGCTTTTTGTATATAAGCAGTAGCAAGCCAAAGGGATTTTTCCATAAATAAATCTCAAAAAATTAACCTAAAAGATGACCGCACTTTGTGAATGAAAGTCAAAGTGCGGTCAAGTTCTTAGATGTTTTTCATCATGAATTACGCAATATCAACTTGGTATTCACCCTCTTCAAAATTGATTGTGATATTTGACATTTTCTCACCACGAGCGATGCGTTGAAGCAAAGCTAAGGAAAGTGGTGGTAAAAGTTGCCCTTCAAGAATCGCATCGACCAAACGTGCACCATTTGTATCAGCTTCACATTGTTGTTCAATGTGTTTAAGAATGTTTTCTGCGATAGTAACGGTCGCTTTATAACGCTCAGTGATTAATTTCTCTAATTTCGCCAATTTAGCTTTCACAATGCGCTGCATTACATCGGTGGTTAAATAGTGGTACTGTACAATTTGCATGCGAGCCAGTAACGCCGGTTTGAAGAATGTGAGAAGCGAACGACGCAACTCTTCATCACTTTTCACGGCAAACTGATCATTTGCAGCATCAAAACCACAGTTTGAGGTGAGCATAAAGAGAATATTTTTACAGTCAATTAAACGCCCTTCCCCATCTGCAAGTTCGCCTTTATCAAAAGCTTGATAGAACAAGTTAAGCACATCTGGATGGGCTTTTTCTACTTCATCTAATAGCACGATAGAATAAGGTTTTTGGCGAATAGCTTCAGTTAGTAAACCACCTTCACCATAGCCCACATAACCTGGAGGCGAACCAATTAAACGTGAAACAGTATGTTTTTCTTGGTATTCAGACATATTAATGGTAGTCAGGAACTGTTTGCCACCAAAGATATGTTCGGCAATTTGAATTGCCGTTTCAGTTTTACCTACACCACTTGGTCCAACAAGTAATAATGCGCCCAATGGTGTGCCGGCACGGCGTAAATCTGCCATAGCAGTAAGCAAGTTTTTGTGAATTTGCTCAATGGCTTGAGATTGACCTTTAATGTTGTTGTTAAGAATATCAGGAAGCTCAGTGAGTTTTGTAAGTTCATCACCTGTCATGCTATTTACAGGAATACCTGTTAAATCAGCAATTACCGCAGTAATTTGTTTGCTTCCCACTTCAGCATGAATTAAACATTCTTCAGGCTTGATTGCTTCATATTCCGCTTTCTTCGCTTGTAATTGTGCGATCAATTCTTGACGTTCTTCTTCGGTATATTCTGTTTCAGAATCAGAGAGCTTGGTTCGTAAGGATAAAATTTCTTCCACTAATGCTTTTTGAGATTCAAATCGAGAAGAAAGCACATTTTTTTCTTCGGCTAATTCAGTGAGTTGATTTTCTAGTTTTGTTTTCACTGTATTATCAACTGTTTCACCTAGCTGATAATCACGATCAAATTCAGCAATGGCAACATTGATTTCATGGATCTTATTATCTAAGTAGCTTAAGCGTTTTGGTGGCGTGTCTTTTGCTGTAGAAACGCGAGCGCAAGCCGTGTCTAAAATATCGATGGCTTTATCCGGAAGCTTTTTCGCCGCAATATAACGCGCAGATAATTTTGTTACTGTTTCAAGCGCTTCACCTGTGATATAAACACCATGCGCTTTTTCGTAGAGCGGTTTTAAACCGCGTAGAATGACAATACTTTTTTCAATAGATGGTTCGTCCACTTTCACTAATTGGAAGCGACGGGATAGCGCAGGGTCGCGTTCTACATATTTTTTATATTCAGACCAAGTCGTGGCTGCAATTGTGCGAAGCTCACCTCGAGCAAGAGCCGGTTTTAAAAGGTTGGCTGCATCGTTGCCACCTTCGCTACCACCCGCACCAATAAGTGTATGGGCTTCATCAATGAAAAGAACAATTGGCGTTGTGCTATTTTTTACAAAATCAATCACCGATTTTAAGCGTTTTTCAAATTCCCCTTTGATTGATGCGCCAGACTGTAAAGCGGCAAGATCTAGGCTCCAAAGTTCAACATTTTGTAAATGTGGAGGAACTTGTTTATTGACGATGCGTAATGCTAATCCTTCAATTAATGCACTTTTACCGACACCCGCATCACCCACTACAATCGGATTGTTTTTTCTTCTGCGTGAAAGAATATCGATCATGAGATCAATTTCTTTGTCACGAGCGAGAACCGGATCAATATTACCGGCAGAGGCTTTAGCGGTTAAATTTTCAGCAAAACGTGCTAAATCAGATTGGTCTGTATGTACGGCTGAAGGTGTAGCAGTATTTTCTTGTGTGGTTTGTGATTCAGCAGAGCCTTTAGCGAATACCAGTAAAGATTGGCGTAATGTTTCTTTGTTAATTTGATTTAAGTAGCTCGCAACAGCAGTTGGCAAATAGCGCGATGCATTCAATACCAATGCTAAGAAAATGCTTGCACTGCGAATTTGTGTTTGTTCAAATTCAAGTGATCCGAGTAACCATGCTTCTTGCAACATTTCAATCAATAACGGCGAGAAGCTTGGTACAGAGTCAATGTTGGTGTGAGATGTTTGCGTTTTGCTGAGTAAAAGTGCGGTCAATTCTTCGTGAGAAATGTTAAGTTTATTTAAAATAAAGCGAACGTCTGAGAATGGATTTTCCAATGATTTGAGTAATAAATGGGCTGGAAGCACTTCCGATTCACCACAACTAATTGCATAAGCGGCAGATTCTTCTAACATTAATTTAGAAACGTCATTTAATGCACCTAATGTCGCGGCTAAGTTAATTTTGATCATTATTTGAGATCCTTATGTTTAATAAAGCATTTGAAAGATAAATAAACTTAGGTATTTTATTTTTTTATATAGAAATTTACTACAACTATTTTTACTATTTAGAAATAGATGAAATTACATTATACTAAGCGATATTTTACGCGTTAAACAAAGGACAATCATGGCTGTTCAATCCGACTACCGTTACACCCTTGATGCCGGTGAAAAACATACTTTTGATGTGATCAGTTTTAAGCTGACTGAAGGGCTTTCAGAACCATTTCGGTTAGAGCTTATGTTATCAAGTTTTGATCCGAATATTTCATTTTCAGCATTAATGGATCAATCCGTGACCTTCACTTTTTGGCAAGGTGAACAACCGGTTCGTTATTTGAATGGGATTGTGACTAGCTTCGGTTTAGGGAAAACAGGGTTTGTCCGTACGCATTATCAAATGGTGGTGGAGCCGGCTCTCGCGCGAGCAGCATTTCAATCTGATAGCCGAATCTTCCAACATCAAAACAGCGAAAAAATCATCCGCACTTTATTGCAAAAAAATCGTGTAGAAAAGGTTTCCTTTGAGCCTTTACCTTCAGATTGGGAGCGTGAATATTGTGTGCAATATCGCGAAACCGATTTGGCCTTTATTGAACGCTTGGCGGCGGAAGAAGGCTGGTATTATTACTTTGACCATCGAGCAGACAGCCATGAGTTGCGTTTTGGCCATCAAAGTATCGCTTCTCCGATTCTTGGCACATTAACCTATAATGCAAAGCCCGCAGGGGACCGTTCATTTGCTTGCCTTTGGCGATTTGACTATTGCCGTAAGGTGACGACAACCCGCCAAACCTTACGAGACTACACCTTTTTAAATCCGAATTACAACCTCGAACATCAACATCATTCAAAGGCATCTGCGCTTACTGATAGTGATACGTCTAAAAGTGCGGTCAATTCAGCGACAGTTTATGAAAAATATGACTATCCGGGTCGATATAAGAAAGATGAACAAGGCAATCCGTTTAGTCTTTATCGTTTAGAATCAGAACTGGCAGTTTCTGAAACGGCGAATGCAGCGGGCGATGATATGCGTGTCGTACCGGGTTATGGTTTTACTTTAGAAGGGCATGCCAATTCAGCCTTCAATCAAGATTGGTTGGTGGTGCGTGTAGAGCATTTTGGTAAACAAACGGGCAGCTTAGATGAAGAAGCGGGAGAAGAAGGCAACCGCTATGAAAACATACTTTTCCTGATTCCACATAACAAACCTTGGCGTAGTCCATTAAAACCTCGTCCGATTATTCGTGGTACACAAGTTGCCCATGTTACAGGCCCTGAAGGCGAAGAAATCTATTGTGATGAATGGGGAAGAGTAAAACTGCAATTTCCTTGGGATAGATTAGGCAACTTTGATGAGCACAGTTCTTGTTGGGTGCGCGTGGTGCAAGGTTGGGCGGGCGCACAATACGGTAATATGATGATTCCGCGCATTGGTCACGAAGTGTTGGTGAAATTCCTAAATGGTGACCCGGACCAACCAATTGTGGTAGGGCGAACCTATCACAGCACCACAGAGCCCCCTTACGAGCTTCCCAAACACAAAACCCGCATGACGATTAAATCCAAAACCCATAAAGGCAATGGTTTTAACGAATTGCGTTTTGAAGATGAAATGGGTCGTGAAGAAGTCTTTATTCATGCAGAGAAAGACCTTAATCATATCGTGAAACATGATGAAACGACCCAAGTGGGGCATGACCGCACAGAGCAAGTGGGCCGCAATGAAACAATCCATATAGGCAATGACCGAATGGAAACAGTCGGACAAGATGAAGACCTGACTATCAATCGAGACCAAATACGCAGTATTGGACGCAATCGAATCACGAAAATAGAAAAAGACGATATTCTGAATGTGAATAATAACCGTCGAGTCAATGTCCATGCTGATAGCCTCATCAAAGTCGGACAAGATTTAACTATTGAAATTGCCCAAAATGGCAGCTGGGTTGCGGGTGAGCTTTTTGAACAAGTTTGTCAACAGTTTGATTTAGAAGGTTATGACGAAGTCCATATTCAAGGTCCTGCCGGTGAAATTGTGTTAAACCAAGAAGGGATTACGCTGATTGGGAATGTGTATGTTGAGGGACCACTTACGGAAGATGCGGGAGCGGCAGATGGGGTGAGTCCGTTTGAAACAACAGTAAATGATTCGATTACACCAAATACTTATTATTCAACAAGATTAGATGTTTATGATGTTTATGGACGTTGTAATGAGAAAAAAGTGCCTTACACTATTTTGGATAGTCAAGGAGAGGTTATTACAGATGGAGTATTAGATGAGGATGGTCGAACAGCACGAGTGTATCGAGAATTTGAAGAACAATTAACGGTATTTATTGGTAAAGCCAAAATTGAAAGTTAATGATATATAAACATATAAGTAAAGTAGAGAAAATATATGGTACAGCAAGCATTATATAGCATTGAAATTTTAGATACTGAAAGACAATCAATGCCCTATTGTTATTTTGAACTTTATATTAATGGTAATTTAATTACGAAGTTACCATCAAGAGCAGATAGCAATGGAAAGGTTTGGTTTGATAGAGAATTAGTTGAATCATCTTTAGGTGACCATAAAGAGTTAGAGCTTGTCTTTTGGAATGAGAAATACCCTAAAACGCAACATTCTACAACAGATAAATTTATTTGGCCTGAAGGAAAAACTTCAATCAAGGTTTTGATGCCTGATACTTATACGATCAATACAAGAGCACTAGATAATGAAAATAATGAAGAACAGGAGTATAAGAGAGCTTATTATCTCGTAAGAAAAGGAGATACTTGGAGTAAGCTTGAGATTGAGCTGGGAGTAAGTACTGTAGAAGCTTTGATGCTACATAACCGTATGAAGTATAGTGATAAGTTAGTTGAGGGTGCAAAACTTTATTATCCTTTGGGATTTCGGACAAGAAATGATGCATCTCGTTCACTATCTAAGAAGACTGGGGCTGGTGATAAAAAAGTATCTGAATCTTCACAACCGAAAAAAGAAATAGATAAAAAGAAAGAGCAGCCTAAAAAAGATAAGAAACCGGAGAAAAAAATAGAACAAAAGCAGGAGCAAGAGTCTTCTTTAGAAAAAGAAAATAGTAAAAAGGATAACAAAAAGAACAGTACTGTAGAGCAGAGAAGTGCTGCTAACGGTAAGCCGGAGGATATTGCTCATGTAAAGGGTGAGTGTTTTTGCTATAGAGATTTTTCAGTTGAAGAATTTAAAAATATTATTTTAGAGATGAGAGTATTCTCTAAGAATAGCGTCAAAGATTTATTTTACAAAAAAAATTGTCCATTATCTGAGGAGGATAAAACTTTTGAGAGGTTGACCGAGGAAATAAATAAATCGTTTAAAGAGTGGGAAATCAATACATGCATGAGAAAAATTCAATTCTTAGCTCAATGCTATCACGAGAGTGCTTTTTTTTCTACCACATTAGAGTTTGCTAGTGGTGAGTATTATAATCCCCCAAATCCTCAAAAAGCTACTATAAAAACTCATCCAGAGGCTATACAACATGGACATACAAAAGAAGGTGATGGTCCAAGATATAAAGGGCGAGGAATTATTCAACAAACATGGAGAGACACTCAAATATCCTATTATAAGAGTGTAGTAAAACGTTTTCCTAACTATTTTCTGAATAAGGAAATAAATGAAGCAGATGTAGAGAAAGAGCTATTTAATAGAAGACCTATATATAAGGAAGTATATTATGATGGTTCTGGACAAAAAAAAGAATACCAATGTGATTATGCTGCCTTAATAGCTAGGGATTTGTTTCTATCTTGTGATTCTGCTGGATGGTTTTGGGGAGAGTATAAATTGAGACAAAAGAAAACGCTTAATTATTTCTCTGACTTTGGGATTTATGGAAATGGAACTATTACATGGATGGTGCATGGTGGGGGAAACACTATTGCTACTAGATTAAAGCTTTATCGTCATTTACGGGATAATGTGTTTGATTATTCTAATAAATGCATTAATAAAATAAAATTGAATAAGAAAGATGAACTTTTAAACAAAGATATTTTGAAGCAAAAAGGATATTGGGGGGAGATTTCTGATGAAGAGTATTAGTTTTTATTTATCTGTTTTAAGTCTATTTTTTTTTCCACATTATGTATGGGGTAGCTATTTTATTAAGGATGGAGCTCTTTTCTTTAAAGAGGGAAAGAATGCATATTTAAAATTAGATATAGATAAACCTTCGGATAATGATATTGTGGAGCTAAAAATAGGAGATGCTAATAATAAAGTAGATGTTTATGATTATAGTTCATCTAATTCGTCTTATTCAGTTTCTACAATAAGATATGATCATGATAGAAAGAAATTTATCCAAGAGAGACTTGAGTATGTTAATAATTGTTCCTACTGCAGTGATTTAAAAACGGAGTATTGTTCTGTCAATAAAGTTGTAGATGTATCCAAAATAGATTTTTATGACAAGGGAAATAAAGCAATTTGCTATTCGACATATGAAGGTAAACCTAAAGGTTCGGAGTTTTCCACTCTTAGTGCTGTAGTAGATTCATTTTATTCAAATAGACAGTATATGAAATCATTTTTACCCAATGATATAGCTGAAATATTAGTGAGATTTCCTCAGGATAAAGATGAACATTTTACTCAATATAAACGTATAATTGAATTGCTTAGAGAAGAGAAAGAGTACTTATTGCTATCATTCTTAGTTAAAAAATTATCTATTTCAAAAGATAAAGAAATTAGAATAAAGACTTATCTATATAATAACCCTTATGATAGAGATAAAACTAAACTTTATTTGATAAAGGGGGATTTGGTTTCTATTTTAGATGAGAAAATAGATGAGCATGGAGAAAAATGGTACTTTATAAATTACAAAGGAAAGAAAGAAATCAACATGTGGATCAAAGCTGATTCTGTCGATCTAAATTAAATAATTTGTTAACCGCACTTTGCAACGTGCGGTTATTTTTTGTTCTTTTAAAAACTAATCATCAACCTACCAAACCTTACGAGATTACACCTTTTTAAATCCGAATTACAACCTCGAACATCAACATCATTCACAGGCATCCGGGATTACTGATAGTGATACGTCTAAAAGTGCGGTCAATTCAGCGACAGTTTATGAAAAATATGACTATCCGGGCCGATATAAGAAAGATGAACAAGGCAATCCGTTCAGTCTTTATCGTTTAGAATCAGAACTGGCAGTTTCTGAAACGGCGAATGCAGTGGGCGATGATATGCGTGTCGTACCAGGTTATGGTTTTACTTTAGAGGGACATGCCAATTCAGCCTTCAATCAAGAGTGGCTAGTGGTGCGAGTAGAGCATTTTGGTAAACAAACAGGTAGCTTAGATGAAGAAGCGGGAGAAGAAGGCAACCGCTATGAAAACACACTTTTCCTGATTCCACACAACAAACCTTGGCGCAGTCCATTAAAACCTCGCCCGATTATTCGTGGTACACAAGTTGCTCATGTTACGGGCCCCGAAGGCGAAGAAATCTATTGTGATGAATGGGGAAGAGTCAAATTGCAATTCCCTTGGGATAGATTAGGCAACTTTGATGAGCACAGCTCTTGTTGGGTGCGCGTGGTGCAAGGTTGGGCGGGCGCACAATACGGTAATATGATGATTCCGCGCATTGGTCATGAAGTGCTGGTGAAATATCTAAATGGTGACCCGGACCAACCGATTGTGGTAGGGCGTACCTATCACAGTACCACAGAACCCCCTTACGAGCTTCCCAAACATAAAACTCGCATGACGATAAAATCCAAAACCCATAAAGGCAATGGTTTTAATGAGTTGCGTTTTGAAGATGAAATGGGTCGTGAAGAAGTCTTTATTCATGCAGAGAAAGACCTTAATCATATTGTGAAACATGATGAAACGACTCAAGTGGGGCATGACCGCACGGAGCAAGTAGGCCGCAATGAAACAATCCATATAGGCAATGACCGAATGGAAACGGTTGGACAAGATGAAGACTTGACTATCAATCGAGACCAAATACGCAGTATTGGACGTAATCGAATCACGAAAATAGAAAAAGACGATATTCTGAATGTGAATAATAACCGTCGAGTCAATGTCCATGCGGATAGCCTCATCAAAGTCGGACAAGATTTAAATATTGAAATCGCCCAAAATGGCAGCTGGGTTGCGGGTGAGCTTTTTGAACAAGTTTGTGAACAGTTTGATTTAGAAGGCTATGACGAAGTTCATATTCAAGGCCCAGCCGGTGAAATCGTGTTAAACCAAGAAGGGATTACGCTGATTGGGAATGTGTATGTTGAGGGACCACTTACGGAAGACTCGGGAGCAGCTGATGGGGTGAGTCCGTTTGAAATGCAACCTAATGGCTCACAACCGGTAGATATTCAAGATTTAATTATTTCATAGTTCATTATAATAAGAAGAATAAAGGAAGTTTTCATTATGCCAGAGCAAAAAAAGAAAGTGACATCAGATACCACTAAAGTTGAAAGTCCGAAAATACCTCATGTCGCTTACCCACTGAAACCGAGAGGCAATACCACGAATCTCTCTCAACAATACTTTAATCATCTTGCAGGAGATGAAAGTGCACGCTTTTTATTTAATAATAGCGGTCTTTGGCATCAAGGCATTCATTTACGGGCATCAAAATTTCCGAGCAGTGAATTTGAGAATAACAAGATTTGTGCGATAGCCGATGGCAAATTGATAGCTTATAAAGTGGATAGTGAATATAAATCCGATAATGAATCTGAATCATCAAAAGAAAGTGC
>OIFP01000072.1_pt1 | contig 65832 bp, 76 predicted proteins | sample 1582061 | NCBI WGS metagenome assembly OIFP01 (sample SAMN07501072, study PRJEB24779) | human gut metagenome | isolation source: stool | host: human infant | place: USA: Pittsburgh, PA | reverse complement strand
TGGGTCGTTAGCTCAGTCGGTAGAGCAGCGGACTTTTAATCCGTTGGTCGAAGGTTCGAATCCTTCACGACCCACCAATTCTTTCTTAAGTGGCGATAAAATGGCGGTGAGATTTCCATTTTTTACACTTTCATTCATAAATTATTTATCTTAGTGGCGATGCCGCCAATCATTAAAAAGTGAAATTAAAATTTCTTATTAACTATCACGTAAAAGATAAAAACACTTTATAAATCAATATGCTGTAATCGCCTACAAACTTACACAGATCTCTTTTAAGTGAAAAACGCTGTAAAACCCCGTAAATTTTACAGTTAAGATCTCTATTCTTTCATTAAAACGATCTCTTTTACTTCAACCATTTACCCAATTTTTCAATCTGAAAATTAACTGAAAAAATGTAAATTTTTAACGCAAATTCGGCGGGGGAGGAAGTGGATTTTCCGTGCCTTGTGTTTTTACGTGAAAAATTTCCGTGGAATTGTTTTATATTGCTTATTACGTATATTTATTTGTTATAACAATAACTTAGATTTTCCGTGGTTGATGTCTCTGATATGTATATCGTGGAGATAAAGAAAAGCCGCAACATTGTGCGGCTTTGGTTTTATATGAATTGCGGTTGTTACTCAATAATCGGCGAAAGTTTGCCTTTGATTGTTTTTGCTTGGCTTGCCTGCTGAGTGAATGTACTTGCTTGATCTGGCGGAGGTGAACCTCTGTGCGTATGCGTTGCCAAGTTGCTTGCAACTTCGCCCAATAGTTGAATGGTATCTTCCAAAAGTCTAAATATGTTTTGCCCTTCTGACCCCATATAACTGAATGGCGCCACAAACTTATTCTTTTCGTCTGAAACACGTTGCGCTAGTCCTACAATTTTTTCTTGCAGTGTTCCACCTGTCCCTACAGTTCGATTACTTGCCGTGGTGTCATTGATACTGCCCAACACGCTAACAGTTTTATTTCCGCCAATAGTTTCCGTTTTATCGGAATCAATCGTCACATTTGACGTGCCGATTTGTTTTACTTCGCTGTCGGTTTCGATGTAGCGTTCAAAGGATTTATCTGTAATCTTCTGATCAGTTTCTCGAATCTTATTGCCTGCTGCATCGGTGCGTTCATACACTTCTGGGCGTTGCTGTTTGAGTTGCTCACCCGGTGCAACACTTGGTACTGTTTTTCCTTGTGCTAACATCGTGCGCACAAAAGGTTGATCGCTTCGCCCATAAGCAAAACCCACTTCTACCATCGTTCCAACTTCGGGAAACGCAAAATCACCACCTTGTGACCCTGTACTTGTTACAGGCAAAGGCACGGCTGGATAAACTGGCACAGTTTTGTCCTCGTTGCCATTTTCGTCAAGGAGTTGCAACTCAACAGCATACTTTGGGCGGAACGGGTCAGAAATATCGCCACCACTTGAAGGATCTGCAATGCCGACAACTTTTGCATATTTTGGCAAGTGATAACCGCCTGCCAGTTCTGGGAATGTTTTTTCCATTTGGCGGCGCTCTGGGCTTTTTTGTTCTGGTTTTCCGTCTTTGTCTAAGTTTTCCCAAGAAAGCACATAATCATCACCGTGTAATTCCACTTTTTGAATTTTGTTACCGTTGATGATTGCACCAGGTCGAATAGCGGCTGTGATAGGAATTGTCATATCATTGCTGCCGCTTGTTAATGTCATGCTTTCGTCAAACTCAATATTCTTGCCTGCCCACCGTGAATCTTTATGCGAACCAACAAACAAAGAACCGTCTGGCGATTGTTGCCACATATAATCGGCGATTTGATATTGTCGCCCGATATTGGCTAAAAGCTGATAACCGCTACCGTTATGCGTAAATAACGAAATCGGCGTATCTGCGTAATCCGCCTTAGGCACTTTCACCGGTATTTTAGTTTGGCTGGTAATCCACGCACACAAATCGCGCAACGTAATATGACGATGCGAACAATTTAAAGGCTTTTCAAACACGGCCACTTTTTCGCGAATGAATAATTTTTTATAGCCGTTTTCTGCGCCTTGCTCCCGTTCCACAATACCGTCAAACCATTTGTAATAATGATCATATTCACCCATTTCAAACACCGCACTTTTGCCAATGCAGTCTTTATCTGTGCGAACAGTTACAAATCCGCGCCCTGTATTATTCAGCTCAAGAATAATTTGTTCGTCTGAAAGCTCTAATTCTTCACCGTCAATAATGCACGTTTTGATTATTTTCATCCGTCAATTTTCCCTAATTCCTTGTCAATCTTGCCCCAAAACGAATCGTCTTGCTTAGTTTGAGATTGTTCAGATTTACCGCCTTTTTCAACCGCACTTTGATTTCCGCCTTGAGCATTTGAGCTTTTCGCCTCTGGTGCTTTTTCCCCTTGTGCTTTGGCTTTTGGTTTTTTCTTCCGTTGGTCTTTCTTCTCGGCCACAGAATTGACTTCGCGCAATGTGAACGAAACCGACCACCCCAACTGTCCGCTTTGTTCCGTTGCGGACACTTCGCCGCTGAATTGCACTTCTCGCATATTCACCGCCTCGGCAACGGTGCAAGATACGCGATATTTGCTTTGCTCGCCTTTGCCGTCTTCCGATTCAGCAAAATTGAATAATTGCGTTAGCCATTCCTTTCGGCTGTATGGGATGAATCCTAGCACGCTCAATTCCTTTGCTTTCACGCCTTTATCTGATTTTTTTGTACTGGATTTTTGCCCGCTCATGTCTTTTTCTTCGCGTTTAACTGACACGCTCATCATGATATTATGCAAATAGATTGGTGTTCCGTTTAGTGCTAGTTGTACGCTTGGATTACGGGCTTGGGTTGGTGCTCTAGCCATTTTGCAACATTCCTTTGATATTCGTTAAATCTGCACCGATAAACATCACGCACGCGGTGAACACGTTGCCCGCCGTCGGCACATTTATTTTGATTTTGGTTTCTGCCACTTCAAGAAAATCGGAAACGGAAAACGCATACACATTCGCCGATTTGTTCAGCATTTTCTCTACTTTTTCGTTATTCGCTTTGTCGCGTTCTTTTTTCGCAGCCTTTAATGCCTCAATCATTGCCATCGGGTCTTTTGTTTGCGCAGCGACTGCAGCCGATGTAGCATTGCGCAAAATGCTTTGCATGGTGCGCGCTGAACCCGGCGTAATATCCGCACTATTTGAAAATGATGGATTCGCTATGGTCGGCGTTTTAATCATTTTAGTTTCTTGCAAATTTTTACTGGATTTTGCATAGTCTAATGCCTGCTTAAATGTTGGCTCTGGCAATAGCTCACGCGCTTTTTCCAACTCAGTAATAAACTGATCAATGTTGCTACTTGTCACCATAATGACCACAACATCCTGCACACCTTTGGGGCGATTCGGGTCGGCATAATCAACCAACTTTGCCGCCAACGCTTTCACGGCATTTTCAGGTGACAAATAGTGATTGGATTTTTCCTTTATGCCGTGCGACCAATTATGCACACCTAATTTAGTACCACTTACAGATAGCGAAAAAGGGGAAATAATCCCCTTTTGTGCGTTTTGTAGTGTTGTTTTTGCCTGTGGGGATAATTTTAGTTTTTGTTGTTTCCACATATTAAACATCACCTAAAATTCATTAGTTTTAAAACCTTCTGGATATTGTTTGCGATTTAATTCACTTTCATAAGCTGTTTTGCAGTGATTGCTATCAAAGAAGATACCGTTGATGAAACGATATAGTACCCGCCAGCGTTTTTTCGGGTTTTTCGCTAATATCGCACCGCGATAAGTGCGGCTTGAGAGGGTTTCATCTGCTGCGCCACCTGTGAGGGCGTTAAACAGTTGGTCTGTGGCAATGACCACGTGATAGCCATAGCGTTTTAATTTGTTTGGAATTGCCATTGCTCAATCTCCTGTTCAAGTGAGGTTAATTCCTCTGGTGTTTTTAAAGCCAACAAACGGTCTTCAAATGCCTGACGTTGCCCAATAATGATGCCAATCACCACAGCAAACTGAGCGGATTTTTCAATCACTTTCTCAATGAGCAAATCTAACGGTACGCCACGCACACGAGCGATTTGTGAAAGCATCGGTGTGGGTGTGTTGTGGTCGGCTTGCCATGCGAGAGCCTCTTTTTCTTGACGGTAAAAACTTTCGATTTCCGTCTGTGGATACCCTGCCAGTAAGCTATTTTTAAGTTGGTCGGCTTTGTCCGCTAACTTATTGAGTAAGCCTTCTTTTTGTTGTGCAAAAAGTGCGGTCAGTTTTTCCTGCGTTTCTGCTTTTGTCATTTTTACCCATTCTTTATTTTTATTATCCCATTTGTGATTATCCGAAGGTCGTCTGCCAGAATAATGCAATTTACCGTTTTCTTCCCAAACTTCTCCTTCTCCAGTGATACTTGCTGATATACCGTCGACATCTGTCTGATTATCAATTAAATACCATCCGCCCCCGTTCAATCTATTCTCAATATCATCAAATATTTTCTTTTCTAAGTTAAATTGTTTCATATCTATCACCAGTTTTTACGTCCAATAACTAACACACTACGGCTGATTGTATTCCCGCCATGTAATCTAATTTTATTGCCGTCGTACACACCCGAAACACCCACACCGCGCGCCCCACCATTATCTGTTACCCATGCAAGCGCATGTCCGTTATATGCCTCAGGTAAATAATATTCTCCTGCATTTCCTGCGCCTAAATTCATCACAGTAATCATCAGTCCTAAATGGCGAATTTTATACACCTCCGTGCCAGCATAGTGGTTTGGATACCACGAGCTCGAAAAATCCCCACGCGTCATGAAATAATCATGTAAAAAACCGTATTTTTTCACCCATAACGAGCCATCGGGGTAAAACTTAGTGTGTAAATCACGCTTGTCTTCATTTATGTTTGATCCTTCAGGGCTTGTTAAAATCTCAACATCGCATGAGCCGTTGCCCATATCTCTAAACCACAACGATGCTCGGGGTGCATTATCCGTTTGATAAAAATCAACAAATCCTGATGTACCTTTGCCATCTGCTTTATTTTTTACAATAAAGCCTTTTGCAAAACCACCCGAATAACTGCTGGCAACAACAAGATTTCCGGATATCTCATCGCCTGATTTAGACACGCGCCCATTTGCATTATTATTTGCTGCATTTGCCGATGATTGCGCATTATTAGCTCTATTTATGCCATCATTTGCACTATGCTGCGCATTGTCTGCAGCAGTTTTTGCTTCCACGCCTTTGTCATAAGCCGTTTTAACCGCTGCACTGGTTGCGACGGTGTCTGCGCTATTGCTATCTACGCGAGACGACTTTTTACTATTCGGAATATAATTTCCCAAATTACGCTGAATAGCATCAATTAATGCTTTTAAGCCTTTAATTGCTTTCGGCGTTGCAGCCATATCTTCGGCATCTGAATCATAGCCTGAGAACAATTTTACAATGCCACGCTTAACAAGACTTGCAATAGGTAACTTGTGCGTATGTCCGAGTTTGTCTTTGGTGTTTTCGGTTGTGTCGTCCAGTGTTAGAGGATTCATTCCTAAAAACGGTGAAAGCAAGCGACGGTCGGTTACGTTGCCTTGGCTGTCAATGTCGGCAAGGATTTGCACATAATGCTGGCGATTTGCGGTATCCACATAATCTGATTTTGATTGCGTGAGATACTTAATTTCGGTTTGGTATTCGCCCGTTACGGTGCAATGATGCACAACATCGGCATAAACTGAGCACGGTAGATTGTTTGCGGTGAGGTTATAAAGTGCGGTTAAATCCATACGCACCCCTTCAACATAAGCTACACCTGGTTGAATAGTAAATTGATTACCTGTTTTACGTTTAACCAGGAAACCATCATCTAAGAATACCGCTCTACCATATAAATCACGATTGGTTAAACGGATTTTCTCATCAAGCCCGTGTAAACGCACCGTAAAATCAATTTGCCATGTATTAGCATTAACATTAATCCCAGTTAATGCTTTTGCACCTGAAAATTCTAAAAGGATATTTCGGGTAATACTGTTACCTTGTACAGCATTTTTATTACGAATTTTCTTTACTGGCGCAGTTTGCACAGCAACAGCAAGCATATTTTTTGATTTATTGATCAAGCCGATGAAATTGAAATCAAAATCGCCTACTTCCGTACCAATCGTCACCGAATACACCACGGCATTTTCATTTATTACACCACTTTGTGATACGGATTGACGGTGTACAATTTGTGCTGATGTCGGCATAGTGAGATATTGCGCAAGATTGTTTTCATTTAAACCCGGAATGTTGGCGAAAATAAATTCATCAAACTGCACCGTGCCACGTGCAACGGTTTGTTCTGCAACGTAACGTTCAAATTGTGGCGTAATTAAACTAGCCATAAATAAACCTCTTATTATTGTTGTTATTATCAGTTTACTTTCACACAAAAACTTTGATAATCGTGATTAAATTCGCCATGGTGAATCGTCACACTTTCTTTTGTAATCACTTCAAAGGTATAACGCCGACAAGTGCGGCCATATTTTCGGATGATTAAATTCAATAATTCCGTTTTCTTGGCTAACTGAGAATCGCTCAAGCGAATTTTGATTACATCCCAGTTTTCCACGTCGAACCTTTCTTCAATTTCTACATACCCGATCCCTAGGCGTTCAAAAATACGGATAAAGCCCGCTTTACTGCCTGCATCTTTCGCATTTAAAAAGGCATATTTCACGCGCTTGCGGAACAACTCCAACGGCTCGCCCTCAAATCGTTCTACGTCGCGTTGATATGCGATCAAATTTAAAATGCGTTCACTGCAGTGTTCTTCGTCTAAAATATTGAACGGAAATTTGACCGCACTTAAAACGTAATCCCACCATTTACCTAATAGCACAGCGATTTTGCTTAATTCGCCTTTATCCATCCAAAAGGGCAATTTTATTTTCATTTTCGCCCCTTACTTTTGCACAGTGACAGATAACTGCTGAATACGCGGAATAGATAAATCGCTTTGAATGTCGCTTTGCCCCCACACGATAGAGGAAATTTCGCTGATGTTGTCGTGGATTTCCTCACCTAATTTCGACCAGCTAAAACGGCTAAAAGGGTAAGTTCTTGTTACACCATAATTATTATTTTCGCGGAATGCACAGCGGATCATATTTTCCACTTGTTGTACGATTTCTTGTTTACGCACGTCGCCGACAAAAATGGACGGCTGAAAGTAAATTGCGCACGTTAAATTGTGTTTGGTTTCCGGCATGGCATAACAAATTAAATCGTCACCGTGGCCATGAAAACCCTCGTCACGCACATGTCGATTGACTTTATCAATAAAGGGCTGACTGGTTACACCTGTGTCTAACAACAAATAAGCGTTTGCTGTACCTGGACCACGTGGCGCATCGTGTTTAAAATAAATTCTGTCCACCGATAAGGCGGCAACTTTCGCAATCATGCCTTTATAAACACTGTCAATGTGATGTTGTCCCACGCTCGAAAACTGTGTGCGATAACGTTCGCGCAACTCGTCATTCGTTTCACGATCTGCACCTGGTGAGGTGAGCCAATTTTCTAAATTTTCTACCGCACTTACTCCTGCAATAGATTCAGGCAGAATACGGTAATACCCTGCAGCAAGGTTGTAGTTTGAGCCTGCATTTTCGGCAATTACTGGCACTGGACCGCGTAATGTGCCTTTAGGGATCACCGTGTCTTGTGTCACTATAAGGCGGAAAATCACATCATTAATACGTTCTGTCTGAATCACTGTGCCCGCTTTAATGGTGAGATCGGTTACATCGCTTTCTTTTTTAAAATGCACGATACCTTCTGCTTTTGTTGCTGCTTTAAAATCTAAGCCCACTGCCCAAGCTTGAATTTGTAACCAACTATCTTTTGCAGTTTTTACAAATAAATTAGGCAGAATTTCCGCGATTAAATGGTCAGTCAGCCACTTCACAGGCTTAACCGCAATGGCAGTAATTAATCGCCAGAATGGACTCATTCGGCTTGTATTGGTGATTAAGCCTTCTTCTGCGGTTAAGCGTTCAAATTCTTGACGGATTTGTGTTTCTTCCGTGGGTAAGCCGCTTTCCGCTAACATTTGTTTAAAATTTTCACTCATTTAAACGTAACTCCAATTCATTAAGTCGCCCAAATTCATAAGTATCTGCAGTGATAAATAATTGCCCTAATTTTTCTTCGGTAATAAATACTGTACCTGGGATTAATCGCACATCTTCCTCAACCAATAACACCATTTGCAAAATAATGTCGCGACGTAAAATGCGCGAACGTTCCGCGATAAGTTGTGTCGCTAATCCACTTTCAAGAATGGCATGTTTAATATCTTGTGCGATAGATACACGGTTGTCGCAGATAACAGGCTGACTTCCGCTATCTAGCGTAATGTCTTCGCCTGTAATCAATAAATCAAGGTAGAGTTTTTCCATTCATCACCCCGCGGCCAACTGTTCGCGATTGCGCATTTCTTGCCATACTTTATTTCCATCGTTGCTGTTGATGGTGACACCGCCGTAATTAATCGTTTTCGTTGTTTGTTGGTTTTGTGTAATAGCTTTGCTGACCGATCCGCTTGGCATTTTGGTAAATTGCGGTTTCGTTTGCTCGCTCAATTCAAATTTTGGCGATGTGGTATTCAACGTCCCAATTTGATTTTGCATTTGTAACGCTTGCGCACCGATTGATGCACCGACAGCTGTCGCACTACCCTTCATTGGTAAAGCGCTGTCTTCCCATTTAGGGATCAACGGAATATTGATACCTGGCAAATTGTTCGCTTTTTCAATAATGAAATTAATGACATCCGTAAATGCATTTACAATACCTTTAAAAGCTCTTGAGAAAATCTTTCCCAACTCCGATGCGATATTTAAGAAACTTTCAATTGGTTTGTTACTGTCCCAAAGTGCGGTTATCGCATTCCATCCGTCAATCATTGCACCGATAGAAATAGCAAACACATCTGCCATAAACCCGAAGGAACGAGCGACTAATTCCACGGCATTAAGCACGATATTAAATACGGTACCTAACGCATAGCCCATATCTACGCCGAATTGTTGGAAACTATATGCCGAATCGGATGCACTACCGAATAAGCCAATAATTTGCCCAATAGTTGAGCCGATGCGTTGCAATGCACTCCATACAATCGCAAAGGCAGAAAACAACGGCGCGAAAGATACCCCAGCCATTTTAAATCCTTCGGTAAAGCCAGCTATAAATGCCATAAATTGAGAACGGAATTTATAAATTACAATACCCAACCCAATCACAGCACTTGCGACTAACATAACTGGGCTGACTAAGAAAGAAAATGCCACACCAATTGCCGAAACAATACCGCTCATCAAGGTAAGTGCGGCTGTTAAACCGGTGAATCCAATTAATGCCCCCACGGCATAGCCAATCCAACGGGCAATATTCTTGTAAGTCCGCAACCAATTTGTAAATTCTTGCCCCATATCAGCAAGACGATTCATCACAGGCTCAAGTTTTGCAAGTATCTGTGTGCCAATGGCAATTTTGATATTTTGGAAAATGGCAGTAAATCGCATCCATGAATCCGTCACAGTTTTTGAAATTGCCATGGCATCATCAAGGGTTTTCATTTTGTCGATTTCTGCAATATCTGCTTTGAGTGAATCAATTTTCGGTAAAAGATTGTTGATCACTTGTGCCGCCTCTTTCGTACCGAAGGCTTTTTGCAGTTCATAGAGATTTTCGGAATTTAACTCTCCATACTTGCCTTTGATTTTTTCCAAAATATCAATCATCGGCAGCATCTTGCCTTGAGAATCGAGGAAAGATAAACCCAGTTTTGATTGTGCTTTTACCGCGCCACTTAAAAAGGCAGCGTATTTTGTACCGGCTAACCCGCCTTCAAACACATTTTGCAAGTTACCAATAACGGCAAATTGCTCTGCAGTTTTAATGCCGTGGTCTTTCGCTGACGAACCTAAATTTGTGTAAGCCTGCATTAATGATTCGCCAGATGACTTGAATTTATTCGCAGTCACAGTGGCTTGTGCTGAAATTTGTTCAACCCATTTTTCTTTACCAATTTTGGCCGCCTCGTCACCAAAAATTCCGTATAGCTGGGAAATATACGACCCCATGGCTTTAACATCTGAACCAGTGGCTTTTGCAAGGATGTTAGACCCTCTTGAAAAGGCGATGAGTTCACTGTCATTTAAGCCATCAATGGCGCGCGCAATTTCATTTGTAGAATTCACTACGTCCGTTGCTGCGCCCCCATAAGTGGCGGAAAAATCAAGGGCGAAATCAGTGATTTTATCTAAACCCGCTTGATCTCGCCCAGTGGCTTTAACTTCGTTCAACGCACGCGTAAAATCAATGGCGGGATCTAGGGCGTTTTTCATCGCTGCACCCGTGGCAATGACACCTGCAGCGCCTAAACCAATTCGGCGCATTGCATCTTCACCGCGTTTGCCTAAATCATCAATGGTTTTCATCACGCCTTTAAGTGGTGCGGAAAGCTGATCATTTAAGCTGATGATGTACTCAAGCCCCTGAATTGCCATTGTTTAATCCTAAAATACCTTGGCTATACCGCTTGCCACGGCATTTGCCTGTTGTTCGAAATACTGTTTATTTAACCATATTGCGCGAGCTAAATTGTAGTCGCTGTTATCTGCGTGTGGGAGGTAGTGCATACGTAGCGCAATGGCCTGCGATAAGCCATTGCGCTCTATGCTATCCACACGCGAAGCTAGTTTTTTACCGTAATATTAATTTTCGGTACTAATACCTCATTCACTTTTCCTGCAAGTAAACCTGCAAGACCCGGTACATTAATGATTGCTAATAAATCTTCTTTTTGCTCACGCGCTACAATCGCAAGTAGATAATCTTTGATTGGGGTCACCTTATTGTCAGTCGTAATGTCATTCATCATTTGATCATATGCGCTGTTGTCTCGAAGAAAAGTGAACTCAACCCCTTCAACATCGACTTTGACCGAATCTTTAAGATTGCCAGTAAGTTTATCTAACAAAGTTTGTGCGTTTGTTTTTTCCATTTTTAGTTTCCCTTTTGGTTTCTGTTTTGGTTATTAAAATCTTTAATACACTTGTCCATCGCCGTGTAAGCCGTGGTACAGGTTTCAATGCGATCTAATGCTTGATTCAGCCCGTCAGCTAAATCGCCATTAGTTTTAATATTTACGCTTAACGGTCTACATTCGGTTGTTTGTGGGCAAATTAGCTGTAAATTATTTACTTGTGGCTCTTTGGTTGAGCACGCCAGCAACATCATCAGGCACGCGGCCATAAGTCCAAATTTTATTTTCTGCATTGTTTAGCACGTCCTTTAGTTGTTGCCGGCGTTGTTCGGCTTTTTTGTTAGCTTGATTGAGTTGCTCGGTCAATTCCGCATTTTGCGTTTCATACCGTTGCAACATCACTTTATTTTGTTCGATAGTTTGTTCACTTTGTTTTAATAAAAGTGCGGTGGTTTCTGCCTGTTTTTTATAGTGCAGTGTCGATCCAATACAACCAACAAACACAATAAAAAACGCACCAATAAACAATAATTTAAAATGCATTATTCCCCCAGACAAATTGCCTTTTCTTTTATGCGGCGCATTTGTAAGCCTTTTAATACTCGACCGCCCGATTTGTTGAAATCAGAAATGTGATTACACATTAATGTCCAGTCTTGCGCTTTTGCCGCACGATAAATCGTTGTAGGCAATGTCATGCCGTGTTTTTTACTGTAATAGCGCTTGATATTGCCACAGCCTAAATTAAAGGCTAAAGACACCATGGCATCATATTGCCCTTGATTCATTTTTCTGCCGTTAAAATCGGCGTTTATACAATTTTCTGCCTCTTTAATGTTGCTGCGTAAATCGGCGGCCACTTCGTCAATGGTCAAAACTTTGGACTTGTCCACGTTGTGGGTATTGCCTACACCATTCGTCCATACATCAGCAGGGCATTTATATGGATTACGCACACATCCTTCTAGATTCACAATCATGTAAACTGCTTGAGGGCTGACTTCGTTTTGTAATTCTGCTGGCAAATCTTTTTGTTGAGCGAAAAAAGCAGTCGCAACAGCCGCTGCAGAACATAAAATCATTGCACCAAATTTTTTACTCATCACTAATTCCTAATTTTTTCGCCTCAATTTTTGCCGCCAACATTTTGTAGGCTAATTCATCTTTACGTGCTTGCACGTCTTCTTTGTATTTTCGGTAGGCAATCCATACTGATGCCGCACCAAATAAAATACCGAATATTGCTGCCCACTCATTCAATGTAAGTCCTGATACAAAAGCAACGATAGATGCAACAAAAGGCTGAGTACTATCCATTCTGTTATTCATAATAAAAATCACCTTAAAGCATTTAGGAAACTGACCGCACTTGCTTTTTTTATAATTGTTGTACGTCAGAACGGCCAGCACCTAAATTCGGTTAACCGATAAGATCACGTGTATCTTCGTCGGATAAATAAGGCACACCATTAATGCGCACGAAATCTGGACTTGTGACAAAATATTTCAATTTTTTTGTGCTTTTCGCACCGCCTTTTGGGTCGATGTTAAGCACATCAGTTAAAATAATTTTATTGCCGTAAGTTTCCACTTTGTCGCGCACACCGCCACGCATCGCAAAGAAGGTAAAATCCACTTCCGGCAAGCTGCGATAACTGCCTGCACTAGCTGCCGCTTGTGATAATTTTTGAAAGTTTTTTGAATCAAGCTCTATTTCACCTTCTGCAGCAACATCACCGCTTACCCAGCCATCAGGAATACCACGGGTTAAAGCCACAGCACTATTATCACTAATGGATAGATTCACTGATTCCACGTGGATCGGAAAGCCCATCATGTAGAAATCGAAACTCATTCCGCTGATTCGTTCCATTTATTAATCTCCTAAGGTTTCTAAATCTAAGAAAATGTTTGCCGTAATATCTTTCGGGCAATCGTAAGGGCGCACTTTGATATAAATCGTCACCTTGTTTTTGCTTTGCCACACAATCGTGATGGCATCATCTTTAGGTGGCATACATTCGCCTGGAAAATCCTTGCCGTTGATGGTTGCGGATTTGCTCATGTCGCGCATCGGTTTGGCAAAATAGCCTTGGTGATATGCGGTACTTGAGGTTGTGGAGTTAAAAGAGCGGTCAGCAATTTTCGCGATAGCTAACAAACGAACTTTTCGTGCTGCTTTATCGACAACACGTACATTCTCAATCACTTGATAATCGCCGCCTTCTACGTCTAACGTGCGACCGTCCGCCCAGTAATAACCGTCATAATCGGGATACCACATCGGCACAGAATAACGTGCAGTTTCAAGTGATTTTAAATGCGCAAGGGTAAGCTCATTGCCATCTTTGTCTAACGGTTTTTCAGCGTTACCCAATGAGACCAAAGCCCCCGTCTGAACTCTTGCGGGACTGTCTGCCACTGTGACGGCACGATTTGCCAATCGCCCTGCCAATACGCCCGCCTCATTGCCGAATAGTAAAGGCACAAGGCAAACGTGATCGGCGACAATGGTTTGTTGCAAAGTGGTAAGTTTCTGCACATATTGATCCCATGTTTCACCGTCAGATTGATCATGATTAATACCTTGTACGGCCTGAATAAAGAAAGTTCGGCGACCAAATTTAGCAAGTAGTTCTGCATAGCATTCTTGCAATTTACCAATACTTGCTTTATCTACGCCTAAATATCTGGTATTGACACAATATTCAAAAGAGGCGGTTTGATTGGCTTTTTTCACACATTCGACAAAGTCATAGCCGTCTTCTTGTGCAATATAAACATGCGCAAACCAGTTTTGCCCCGCATTAAGCATTGCCGCACGCACTTGTTTTTTTAAGTCTGTATCGGTTTCGCCAAATACTTTGTCAAAATCGGAATCAGGCGTTAATGCCAATAACTTTCCTGGATTAACGGTGCCTACGCCGACAAACAAGGCGTGGCGTTCAATTTCCTTAGTTTCGCCACTTAACTGATTAAGAGCGTTAATTTGTACAGATGGGAACATTCTTTATTGTCCTCTTATTGTTGTTTTTGAGTATATTTTTGAATTTCCGCCAAAATAATCTTGGCGTTTTCTTCTTCACGTGTATCCAAGAATGGACGTTTTTCCGTTGGAATTATCCATTGCATTAAATGTCTACTCGGATTAATACCATTCTTTTCTTCCAGTTTACGTATAATCAAACTGGCTTTCGCACGTGATAAGGTGCTGCGGATTTCGCTTAATGTCGGCTTGCGGCGTTTCGCTTTGCCGTTTTTTGTTTTACCGTTTGCCACGGTATAACCTAAATCTTTTAATTTCTTTGCTTGGCGCAAGGTGCAAGGGTCTGACCCAATGCCACCTTTATTTTTGCCTGGGAACTCCGTTTTTTTAAATAAGTGCGGAATTCCTTCTTGGTGTTCTTGCGCAATTTCGCCCGTTCGTTTTTGCTTATAAAACAATGCGCCTTGCGCTTTTTCGGCTTTACTGTTGGCTAACTTTGCAATTCGGCGTAGCATTTTTGCTGTGCCGTTTTTTCGTTTCTTCCAACTTTCGCCCATCGGGTTACGTTGGTTTGCCGCACTTTTCACTGCTTGGCGTTTAATCATTTGCAAAGAGCGGATTAAAATTTCACGTTTTTTCTTATCGGGTAAACTGATGATTTCAAGATCTTTCAGAAACTTTTTTAAGTCTTCTTTATCAATCCCCATTCGGATGTTCATGTTCAACCCTTACGACAACGTCAATTTCTTCTACTGTGAATATTTCGATGCTGTCCAATCGGTAATTCACACCATCAATTTTTAATTCTCCTTCGCTATCTTCTATTGCCGTGAGTGGCTCACGGAAAGCAATGGTAAAGATTAAATCTGCCGTGTTATCGTCGATAATGTCTAAATCAAATGGGATTTCATTTTCATCCAATACATCGCGCATGGGGTCATTTTCGTTTACCCACACTTGAATATGCGCCATTAGATAAGCGGGGGAAATTTCGTTGAATGGCAAAGCCTCAAAGTGAAATACACCGTTATAGGAAAGGTGGCACACTTCAATGCCGTTTTCGGTCACTTGTCGCCCTTCATTCAATAATTTGCCCTCTTCAATCCAGCTGTAAAAATTCCCGTGGTAGCGTTTCGGCAGCTTGGTAAGCAAAAAATCTGTTAATTGCTGATACAACATCTTTTTTACAGCAGCCATACCGATCCCCGTTTTTTACCTTTTAATGTACGAATAGCGTGGGTTGCCTCTGCCAAGAGGCTTTTTTGCTCGGCCACATATTCGCGATTTTGGTGAATTTCTCGCCCCGAAAGCGTATTAAATTCTGGTAACAACTCCGCTTTTGCTCTGGCGAATACTGCCTTCTTGTAAAGGCTTTCTGCGTAATTTTCGCCGTCAATACGTTGCGCTGAAATTTCTTGCACAGAATTGATTTTGCTTTTGCGGTAGTTTTCTTCTACTTCTGCTAAATCAATGTTAATCCCTTGCATAGCAGCAATTAGTGCCGCCTTCACCATTTCAACGGGGATCTGTAATGGAATTGCCCGTTGTTTTTGAAATTCATCAATAGTGATGTCACACCAGAATCCGCTATTTGTGATCGTAGTGTCATCGTAATCTTGTGTTCTGCCGTTAAACATTGCCTTCCTCGCTGTTTTGGAGTGGGCGGGCAGTGAGTTTTTCAATAACAAGATCAAAATCAATTTGCTGTTTTTCCAAACTCAAACCCGCCACTTGGGGAAGACTGTTCGGGTCGTAATCGCCCGATTTTGCTAACGCGTTTAAACGCATGACACAACGCTCAATCATATTTTTTACACCCGCTTTCTGATTGAGTTGGAAAGCGCGGTTACATAACTGAATAGCCAGTACAAGGGTTTCGGCATCATCAATACCACTGGCTTGTACTTTGCCTTGAGGACTGCGTAAAAGCAGTGCCGCCGCTAATTTTAGCCACTTCGCTGTGACAATTTCGTGCAACTTCCACTGGGTCGCCACGTTTTTAAAAGTTTGTGAAAAATATGGCTCCACGGATTGACCAGCTGCGGCGGTTTTATCTGTCCAGTTGTAAATTTGGTCTGCGACAAAGTTTGGCAATGTGGTTTGCCACCCTTGCGGCATAGATTGATTTTGCTCAATTGCTTTTTCAGCCAATGACAAGGCTCGGTCAAAATCAGCAATGTCAAACAAATACACAATGCAATAAACCAAGTAATCATTCTGATAAATTGCCCCTTTATCTAAATATTCATTCACAAAGGGCAACCACTTCGGCAAAAAGCGGTTGCGCTTGTAATCTAATTTTTCGGCACGTGTTGGGAATGCGCGCACCGCATTAACATCGTTTTGTAACGCAATTTCAAGCACTGCATAATCATTACCGTGAGTCGCAACCGCACTTTTTTGTGTGTTGCTCTCTGATACTTGATTAATGTCTGCTAGTGCCTGCATTTGACGTTGAAAATCTCGCATTCCCATTTTTGGTTAGTTCCTATTCTTCACCGTTTAATTTCACTTTGGTATGGTCGATAGCAGTCATTAAACCTAAATCTTCCACAACATAGCCTTCTTGTCGGTAGTAAGATGTCACCACACCTTTTTTATCTTCATCATTGCGCAAAGAGCGACGTACACTTTCAGCTTCAGTGTACACACTTAAGTTTTTAAGTGTTGTCACAGCTGCAGCGCGTGCCGGGAAGTTCGGTGGGGTAATGGCATTCATGCCACCGAATGAACCCATTAAGTTATGTGAACCTAATGCGGCTTTTTCGGTAGGGGTTAAACCATGTTTTTTCTGAATGAGTTTCGTTTCTTTGCTGACTAAATCAGCACCAACAAGGAAGACTAAATCATTTCGGTTTTGATGACGGAAATCTAAGCCTTGTTTTAAGTCAAAGGCTAAATCATCAAGATTCGCATAATCCGCGTTATCGCCAAAAATGGTAATTTTGCCTGATGATTTTGTAGATTCGGTCATGAAGTTGGCCGCACGTTGTTCTTGTAAAAGTTTCAGCCAGCCTTTATTCACATCAGACAAATCTGTTTCAGTTGTATTATCTGCTACGCTTTGACCGTTCCAGCCAATTTGCAAGATATCTAATGCAACTTGGTTTTGGAAATACTCACTATAAAGCTCAACAAGGCGATCTTTAAAAATAGCGAACGAATCAAATAATGCCCATGGCACAATAACGCCACTATCCGTTTCCGCTAATTCAAAACCATTTTGAGTATGATTAAGATTAGCTAAATTACGGCCAGTTTGTTTACGACCAGTAACGCCTTTTTCTGTTGCACCAAATAATTTTTGACCCTTCGTGTGAGCTACTTGAATCATATTAATTTGTTTCAAGAAATCGGAACGCTGTTGAATATTTTCGCCTAACAGTGCTGCTTCAGGTGCTTTAAGTGCAAAACTTTCGCCACGCAGAATTGAATCAATAGGTTGATTAAAATGTTTCGATAATGCGGCTGCAAGTGCATAAAACGCTGTTTTATTCATTATTTAGAATCCTTTTGATAAGTTAATGTTATAGCCGTTTACGCTGTATACATTTTCGTTTTCAACGGTTGGCACGCCAGTTGGCACAATGGTTTGTTCTTGGCTTAATTCGTTGAATTTTTTATCCAACGCCTGAACCGTTGTTAAAAGTTGATTGAACTGTTCCGCTGTTACGCCTTGCGGTTGTTCATCTTTCTTTTCTGTTGGTTGTGGCTCTGGCTTGGTTTCCACTTTAGCTGAAAAATGGCTGTCAATTTTGGTGCCTAAACCATTCATCGCATCAATTAATTGCTTGAACTGTTTATCATTCATTGCATCGTCCTCTTTATTATTGTTGTTATTGGGAGTTGGTTGTTCTTCCGGTTGTTCGGAAGATGAAAAGAATTGTTTGATCGCGTTGAAAAAACTACGTGTCATTTTTTCTTCTTCATTTTCTTTTGCAGAAAAATTCACTTTGACGAACTCGCCAAAAATCATGTCTTTTTGCTCTGCGCTAAAGAATTTCAATTCCGTTGTACCGACAGATGCCGGGGAATCGGTGACACCTAAACCCGATAAATAAGCCTTGCCGCTGTTGCGGAAATTCGGGGTAATTTCAATGCTGGTGAATAAATACTGACCCGCTCTGTTGTATTCGATTAATTCTTGGTTTGGCGCGATGATGGCAAAAAGTTGTGTTTCGCCTTTTTCATTTTCTTCTGCTTTCAGTTCGATCACTTGCCCCATATTGAACCAACGGCGATGTTCTGGCCATAAATTCGCGGTGTAGTGTTCTGGATCGTATGTTTCCGCCATTTCGTGCAATTCTTGGGCGGTGATTTGGCGACCGTCCACGGTATAGCCCGATGTGGCGATACAAATAAAATCAGTTTTGAGTTTAGATTTGTTCATTTTAAAAATGCCTATGTTTCGCTTTGTTTGCGTAAGTGCCGCCATTTTTGCCGATCTTTTTTGCAAAATCACGGGGCGAAATTCGGATATATTCGGATATAGATCAATAACTGCGCGTATCCGAACACATCCAATTTTTGACATTAAAATTTTGCTGTTTTTGTTGCCACAATACGCCCAACACAACAACAGCAAGATAAAAGATGACGGAATCTAAGCTAAGAAAAAGAAAAACAAAACGCTACGATGACGAAGTGATTTATGCGGCAAAGTTTTTATATTTAAAAAAATACACGCCGAAAGAGATCGCTGAAGAATTAGGTTTAAATAGCACACGCCCGATTTACTATTGGGCTGAAAAATACAATTGGCGCAATTTAATCAGCGAAAGCGGGATTGAAGAATTGATCGCGCTACGCATTATCACGCTGACAGAACGGGAAAATAAAAGCGATCAGGAAATAAAAGAACTCGAAGCCCTGATCGATAAAGATATTCAGTACAAAAAGCAACGTGCAGCAACGGTAGCTAAAGTGACGGCAAAAAGTGCGGTCAATTCTAATGATGTTTCTAGCGGTGAACGCGCCTTTGCCGACAGCGGTGACGGTGACGAACGTAAGAAGAAAAAGCGGGTGAAGAATGATATTTCCCACGTTACGCCCGAAATGTGCCAGCCGTTTATTGATTCGTTGTTTTATTATCAAAAACACATCCGCGCCAACAAGCACCACGATGTGCGCAATATTCTGAAATCGCGCCAAATTGGGGCAACCTATTATTTTAGTTTTGAGGCTTTGGAAGATGCGATTTTCAGCGGTGACAATCAAATATTCTTATCAGCTAGTAAGCGACAAGCAGAAATCTTTAAAAACTACATTGTGAAGATGGCGCGGGAATATTTCGGCGTTGAGCTGACCGGCAACCCCATTATTTTAAGCAACGGGGCGGAACTGCATTTTTTATCAACCAACAAAAACACGTCACAGGGTAATAGTGGCCATGTGTACGGTGACGAATACGCATGGATTCGTGACTTTCAGCGATTCAATGATGTGGCATCAGCTATGGCAACGCATGCGAAATGGCGTGAAACCTATTTCAGCACGCCGTCTTCTAAATTCCACGAATCCTATTCATTCTGGAGTGGTGACAACTGGCGCGATGGCGATCCAAAACGCAAAAACATTCCATTCCCAACCTTTGCAGAATTGCGCGACGGTGGGCGACTTTGCCCTGATGGTCAGTGGCGTTATGTCGTGACGATTGAAGATGCGCTAAAAGGCGGTGCAGATACGTTATTTAATATTGAGAAACTGAAACAGCGCTATAGCAAATACGCGTTCAATCAGCTTTATATGTGCGTTTGGATTGATGATGCGGATTCTATTTTCACCGTTCATCAACTTTTAAAATGTGGCGTAGATATTACGAAATGGAAAGACTTTAACCCAAAAGCGGATCGCCCTTTTGGTGATCGTGAAGTTTGGGGCGGATTCGACCCCGCACACAGTGGCGATGGGGCTAGCTTTGTGATTATTGCTCCGCCTGCGTTACCCGGTGAAAAATATCGCTTGCTCGAACGGCATCAATGGCATGGGCTATCTTATGTGTATCAAGCGAACCAAATTCGTGCACTTTATGAAAAATACAATATGACCTACATCGGCATTGATGCAACAGGCGTGGGTTATGGGGTTTATGAACTGGTGAAAGAGTTTGCACGCCGTGCGGCCACGGCGATTATTTACAACCCAGAAAGCAAAACAGGTATGGTGCTGAAAGTGCATGATTTAGTTGAGCATGGGCAAATTGAGTGGAGCGAAAAAGAACTTGATATTGTGCCTAGCTTTTTAATGATTAAGCACCAATCAACCAAATCGGGCAATACGATGACGTTCACGGCTGAACGCACTGTAAAAACACAGCACGCCGATGTGTTTTTCGCCATTTGTAATGCCATCAACAAAAAATCTTTAAATGATAAACCGCGCAAACGTCGCGGATGGAGTGTATTAAGTGGAAACTAATGTAAAAAAAGACAGTAAAAAAGGCATTGTGATTGCGCCTATTAATGACCGCACTTTTTCGTTAAGTGAGATAACCGCCTCACCCGCGTTAGATTATGTAGGTATTGGCTTTGACGAAAATTACAACTGCTATTTTCCCCCAGTGAATCGTCACGCACTGGCAAAACTACCACACCAAAACGCACAACATGGCGGAATTCTGCATAGTCGAGCCAACATGGTAAGCGCACTCTACGAAGGCGGAAAAGCGTTATCTCGTATGGATATGCGCGCACTTTGCCTAAACTTAATTCAATTTGGAGATGTGGGGCTTTTAAAAGTTCGTAATGGTTTTGGTCAAGTTGTGCGTTTAGTGCCTCTTTCCAGCCTTTATTTACGTGTACGCAAGGACGGCGGCTATTCGTATTTGATGAAAAAATCGCTTTATGATACCGCACAAGAAATCTATCGCTATGATGCGAAAGATATTATATTCATTAAACTTTATGATCCCATGCAGCAAGTTTACGGATCGCCTGATTATGTGGGTGGAATTCAGTCCGCTTTGCTCAATTCAGATGCCACGGTATTCCGTCGCCGTTATTTCAGCAATGGGGCACACATGGGTTTTATTTTATACTCTACGGATCCAGACTTAACGGAAGAAATGGAAGAAGAGATCGCAAGAAAGATCAGCGAATCTAAAGGCGTAGGAAATTTCCGCTCTATGTTTGTGAATATTGCGGGCGGTCATCCTGACGGGTTAAAAGTGATTCCGATTGGAGATACCGGCACCAAAGATGAATTTGCCAACATTAAAAATATTTCGGCTCAAGATGTTTTAACCGCACACAGATTCCCTGCAGGTTTAAGCGGCATCATCCCAACAAATACGGCAGGATTAGGTGACCCCTTAAAATATCGTGAAGTCTATCACTATGATGAAGTCATGCCACTGCAGGAGATAATAGCTGAAACTATCAACAGTGATCCCGAAATAAAAACTTTGTTAAAAATCAAGTTCCGTGAGCAAAATTTTAGCAAATAAATTTACGTTCGAAGACTATACAAAATGACAGTGTTATATATAATAATGATCACATATTAATTTTGTGGCTTTTGGGGAAAATGGCAAGAACAACAGATATTTATTGCACTGTTTGCAATGCAAAATCAGTAATTGAAAGATCTGAACGCATACACAGTGAATTCACACGTTATTATTGTGCTTGCAAAAATCCCCAGTGCGGTCATCGCTTTGTCATGAATATGGAATTCGGACACACCACACGAAGTAGTAAATTAACAAAAGATAAATTACTTGAACTAGTTTTAGGAAAACTGTCAGATGACGAAAAAGCCAAATTAAGAAAGATATTAGATGATGAAAAAAGCCGCTAGAAATAGCGGCTTTTTTTATTTTGTGTTTAATCCCTGTTCTTTCATCGTATGCAATGACACATAAGACGATTTCAAACTGCCGTAAGGTGCTTTTGGCTCAAATAGCACCAGCATTTGCGGTTTGTTGTTTTGGTCTGTTTCCTCGCCTGTTTCGTTGTTGATGAAAGGTATACGCGAATTGGTGATATAGACGATTTCTTTTGCATTACGCACACACATATCAAACCATTTTGTCGAACCATCTACATTAAGCAACATTACCACCGTTTTGTTATGTAACACGCTTTGTTGGATTGCGCGCAACACAAAGGGCAACGGGTTACTATAAGGCGGATTCATCCAGCAATAACGCCCTTGCCAATCTGCTGTTAGCGTGTCTTGTTCTGGGCTGATAAATTTTTTCACTTTGGTGTTGTGCTGCATGGCACACGCATCTAAATCAAATTTGATGCTGAAATATTTTTCCGCATAATGAAAAACCCACCAAGGTGTAGCCCATAAGTCTTTATCTGATTTTTTGGTATTGGATTTAGTCATCATTTTCGCCTTATAAGTCTGATTCTTTAACAAATACGCCATTAATCATGCGTCCTTTGCGGTCTTTGATTTCATCCCACGCTGTTTGTACACAGCTTTCTAATGTTAATCCATATTCATTCGAAATATTGATAAGACAATATAATGTATAAGCAAAATCATATTCAAAATGGCGGTTTGCTTTTCCTGTATAATTTATTTTTTCTGAAATACTTGCAAATTTTGCTACACACTTTTCAATCCAAATATCAATCCCGGATATATCCAATACCAAGTATGGCAAAGGCATAAAATCAAAGTTGCTATTAGTTTGCTTATTTAAAATAACCATCACCACAAAGCAATCCCCGATGCTATCTTTCACTACATCAATTTTATTTTTTGATACTCCACTGCATAGCTCCCCGAATTCTTCAATAAGTTTGATAAATTGTTTCTGCGGTGTTGAACCCTCAATTAAATTGCGATCTTCCGCCCATTGTTCGATGTTTTTAATAAGTTGTTGTAAATCTGCCATTTTTCTTTCCTTTCAATCTCTACGTTTAATAACATTAGGTACTTCCACAATTAGGATTCGCTCAGGTGAAATTTTTAAATATTTTCTGTAATAGTTCGCGATTTCTTCCGCCTCGCTATACGTCACGGTTTCTCGGCTTGCGCGCCCAATTTTCCATTCTCTAGCAAATTCACATTCAAGCACTACATATCGCTTACCATCAATTAATTGTATTTCTTCCATAAATCTCCTTAGGCTAAAGAATACACAACACCCACATAAACATCCCAATAATCCCGCCAACCGCTCCACTGGCAAGCCCTAACAAAACGTGGCTTATACGTTCGCGTTTTATATCGTCTTCTAATTGTTTAATCGCGCGGACAAAATAGCGGTTAATGGATTCGCTTGATTCATTTTTAATCTTTAAACTGCGGTTAGTTTGTTGTAAGTGGATTGATAGCGCCCATACATCGGCTTTTAATTTTTCTACTTCAATTTGACCGCACTTTTCCGCACGTTTTGCCGCCATAATTTTGCGGATTTGTTTCTGTTTTCTTTTGTTCATTGTGTTTTCTCCTATTGAATACGTTGGCTTTTATGAAAATCTTTGAGCTTTTGAAGGTTTCTCGGCACAGGGGAAAGCGACGTCATCATGTTTTGATTCCGTTTCACTAACTGCACATCGTTTTCGGTGAGTGTTAAGGCTGTATATTTATCTATGGTTAGCCGTTTGTACTTGAATAAATAGTCTAATTTTTGTGCGCTAAGTGGTGCGCAGATCGATTGTGTCAGTAATTTGATCTTTTGCTCAATAATTGAGCGGTTACAGTTACTGACACAAGTCCAAGGCGCACTGCGTGCGCTATTGTTAGCGGTTGAGCTACGCTCAACCATAGATTCTGTGCGTTGTGCAAAATCTTGTGGGCGTTTTTTAATTTGCCATTTTTTGGTGCGTGAGATGACTTGTTTAAGACTAAATCGGTTAGCCAGCCCAATAATGGCTTTACGCTGTTCACCATATTTATTCGCTGGCTTGGTTTCATAATCTAGCTTGATTGGTTGATCAGTACGTTTAGCCAGTGCCCCGCCTTGAATATCCATGTAGGCGGCATAATCATTTGCTATACCTGCTGCTGCTTGAGCTTTATCGATAATTTCATCATCTGCTTGACCACTGATTAATCGGCGCAATTCGCGCCAAACAGAAATTGATGCGCCACCGTAGAATTGGAACTGACGAATACCCCAACGGCTCGCCCATGCACGAACGCGCAATGCGTTATCGTGTAGGCTTAGTGTTGTGTCTTCGTCTGACACTTCGCCTGCAAGGGCGAAACCATCAATATTTTTCGCAATATATTTGGCAATGTAAGCCGTTGCGCTGCCTTTTGTTTTATCGCATTCTTCCACCTTGCAACGGTGTTCTGCTGCACCTTTTTCATTACCGTCTAACTCTAGGGCTTTTTGTTTAAATAATCGGATGACTTCTTCTTTGTGTTCTGCCGGCACGTAAGCTAACGCATGCCAGTGTGGCGTACCGTCTTTGTGCGGCTCTGCCACTCGCATACCATAAAATTTAATATCACGTTTTGCTAACAAAGCACGGAATTGTTGCCACACTTTGTTTAGATAGTTTTGCGTATCTCGTGGATTAACTCCCGACCATTTTTTGTTGCTGTTTCCTGCGTGGAATGATGATGGCGCAGTGAGGGTTAAAAATAAGGCTTCATTGTTATTTTCTTCTGCCCATTCTTCCAAGCCACGCAAGCGCACCATCATTTCATTACGACGTAATGCGGGGTTAGATGATGATTTCAAGAACATATCGAAAAGTTCGACCTGTTCTTCGGGATTGTCGATGTTTTCAATTATCATGGCGCGCAAGTAATCGTGATTCTTGCGTTGTTGCAGTTGCCATTCTTGGAAACTTTGATTGGAGATATAACTGGCGGCGTTGGCACGCACTTCACCGCAGGCAATGGCGATATGTTCGACCATACGTTTTTGTATGTCTCTCATTTGCTTAAACCACCATTTTTCGCAGGTTAAGCGAATTAAGGTGCTGTCGATATATTCGTCTTTGATGTATTTGTGGTTTTCGATTTTTTCCCAGTGAGGGATTTTGAAACCCGCAGAAAGGGCGATTTCACCACACCATTTATAAAGCTGATAGAAATAGCCTTGAATATCGCTCTCATTGTCGCTTTCGATGCCATTTTTTAAAAAGTGTGTGCAATCAAATTGGAATTGAGTAAATGCCGTAGAAATTTGATACGCCATCTTTTTCAATTTGCTTTCGGTAATTAAATAGAAAGGTAATTGTTTTTGCTTTTGTTGGATGCCGAACACTTGAAAACGGAATCCGCTGTAATGCAATTCGTTATAGTGTTTTGCTAATTCTTCACGTGTTGGCACCGTAGAGAACTGCACGGCTTGTTGCATTTCATTTTTAACAGATAGCAACCATTGCGGTGTATTGATGAATGCTTGTAAAAAATCTACGTTCACGTTGTATTGTGAAAAGACTTTTTGTAAACGCACATCTAACACATCGCGCAAATAATCATTGGCGTATCGGCGTTGTTTATTTCCGAGGGCAAATGCAATCGACCCATCGTCTTTTACAGAACGATAGGCCTTAATGTAAAGTTTGCGGAAATATTCGCGCTGACGTTGACGAGGCAAGCTTTCAAGTGTCTTTTCGATAAACTCAAAATCAGCGGAGTTAATCGCAAACAGCTCCAACTGTAATGGCGTGTAACAGCTTTCCTCAAACGGCAGAAAAGTGCGGTCAAATTTTTGACCGTTTTCTGCTGCTTGATGGCGCTCACATGCAACCACTGCCATGTGTGCATGTTTGGCAATGATCGTATTATCGCGTTGCTGTTCCCACATTTTGGTATTCGCTCTTTATTTTTATGAATTAATTTCATTCTAAATTTATTTAGATGAATTTGATTAATGAAACTAGATAAAAAAAGTGTTTATGCCTGCGCATAAGTGGCTTGAATTTCGGTGATGCGTTTTACTTCTGCGTAGATTTCTTCTAATTTTTTGGCGACGTCAGATAGCGCATTTATATCATCCCCCATCAATTCACAAAGAATGAGCGTATCAACCACCTTGAATAAGTCTTTACAAACTTTCCCGCCAACTCGTTCATAAGTGCCATTTTCTTGTAGTTCAATTTTGTAAATAATGTACTTCTCTGTTTCGCTTAACTTAATGCTGTAGCGATTTGATAATTCGATAAAATGTTCTTGCATAATAAAATCTCCTTAATGAGCCAGCTCTTCGGCTTTCTTGGTTAAATACCCTACGTTATCTAATGCAATTACCATCTTGTGATAGATGGCACTTGCGGCAACTTCGTTTTGTTGTCTTTTAAACAACTCCCATTTTGTGCGATAAATCCAATATTTGTTTCGCCACTTTTTAGCCGCTTTCAAGCAGTTTGCAGTACTTGGTTTGTTTTCCATTATTGCCCCCTTGTGTGTGGGTCGATATCATAAAAATCAGCAAGGCGAATAGATTGCGGGAAACTTCGGCGTAACTCAGTCAAATCCCTTAATCCTCTCGCTAATTTACTAATACCTTTATCGTTATAATGACAAAGTTTATCGCCGCTCAAATCAGGGCGGATGTAATCTTCTGATGGCTCAATATCAGCGACTGCCTTAAGCATTTCTCGTCTTTGAACAGTTAAATAGTTAAAAGCTCGCTCGACAGGATATTGGCTTAATTCCATTTGATGCATCACATCTTCGCTATTTTTAGCTTGCAGCAATGGCACACCTTGTTCTTTATGCCATTGTTCGATTGCACTGATTTTATCTGTCACATACATTGCCAAGCCCTCACTTTTTTATTTGCTTTTTTTGTTGTATGCTTGCCCTAAAATAAATAAACGGTTACTTAATTTAAGGATTTCACATGGCGAACGATCTGATTGAAAAAACAATTGAAGATATGCAAGCACATATTTATCAGCAGCATTTACAACTGGCACTTCAAGAACGCGTGATGGGTTGCTTGTTGCGTGGACTTTCTCGCCACCCTGATTTACTTGATGATGTGGAGAACGAGCTTCACATGCTGATTGATTCAACGTCTCAAATATCGCCCGAATTGCTTGATGTGCTTGTGCCTTTTGTTGAGCGTTTGGCGAAACGGAACTAGATTGTTTAATTACAGCCGAAATTTCTTTGGTTTGTTCAATGGTGATTTCGCCTTTTTCGACTTTTTCTTGAACAAAGAATTTTAATGTTGATGTTTTAGTCATTGTCTTCCCCTTCTAACTAAAATCTTTTGGAAACTGACCGCACTTTTTTAGTGCGGTTTTTTATGCTTGCATTGCAGCTTCTTTAGCGAGCGCCACCATGTTGATTAATACGGTGCCTTTCTTCCCCTCTTTTTCTAAAATTGGCAGTTTGCCCGCCGCTCTTAAATTTTTCACTGTGCTGTGTGAAACCCCAGTAATTTCAGCGAATTTCTTCATGGTTACGTAAGGTGCAACCACCTGTATATTTATACAAATTGCATTTTGACTGGTCATTGCTTAAACTCCTTCTTGGTTAAATAAGGTTAAATATGATTTATGTCTCATTTGCGTAATTATAATATTATGGCTCATTTGCGTATGTCAATATGAATTTATGTCTCAAATTATGAATAAAATAGAATTTATTGGCGGGAAGGATGTTATAGACCGCATTCAAAAAGCATATGGATTTGCAAAAAGAAAAGACTTAGGTGAATACCTTGGAATCTCTGCAAGTACCTTTAGCACTTGGGTTTCTCGTGATTTTTTCCCTGCTGAATTGGTGATTCGTTGCGTCTCTGAAACAGGGGCTAGGTTGAACTATGTCGCCTTTGGAGAAGAGCCGATTTTTGATAAATCAGATGACTTGAAATATTTTAATGCGATTCGCCTAGAAAATGGAAAATCTTTCATAATAGAAAATAAACCCTTTCTTTTGCCATATTTACCGAATTTAGACTGCCGTGAAAGTTATGACAAAGTGTTTTGTATTAATGAAGACAATCACACCTATTTTGCGACTAGCGATTACGGCAATTTAGTGGATGGTGAATACTTCGTCATCGTTGAAAACTCTCATCTTATCCGTTATATCACCGTGTTACCTGCAGGGAAAATCCGTGTAGACGGCGGCAAATTCAGTTTTGAATGTGAATTGAGTGATATTGATGTGGTGGGGAAAGTGATTTTGAAGATGGAGAAAATGTGATGAAAAGATTGATTGGATTGACCTTTCTATTATTTTCCTCGCCTATCCTTGCCGGCACGATTGAATCTGGTGATTATCAGCCATTTGGTGTTATTGCTGATGATTATTCAATGAATGATAAGCCCGCGTTTAGTTTTTCTTTTGGTAAATCTAAAAATCAGTTTTTCTCATTCACGGCGCAATGTTCCATTTTTGACAAAAAGAGTAGTAAAACATCAACAAAGAGTAAGAGCATTTATGATATTTCGCTTGAATATCATAATGGCGTAACTAAACAATATATGATCAGCGAATCAAAATTTGATACTTACGTGAATTTAGACGTGTTTATCAAAGATAAAACATTCACGTTTGTTATTGATGGCCAACTCTATGACACATCATCAAATAGCCTTTACACAGTGCGCCCGCAAAGTGTTGTACTTAATGCAAAAGAAATGCGTGAAATTCGCGACGGGTGTATAAAACGGTAAACAACTTGTGAGAGTTTTTAATCATGATTTCTGTTCTTTTCGCCTTTCTCATTGTTTTGTCTTTTTCTATCGGCGGTTTGATTGGTTTTCTTGCCGGAAACGGTGTACTTTTGGTTAAGTTTGATTTAGCAACATGGGTTGGAGCGTTATCAACTCTACTGGGTGCCATAGCAACAGTTGGTGCACTATATGTTGCGAAGCGCGGAATGAATACGTGGAAAGAACAACAAGCCCTAAATATTGAAGAAAAACTATTAGTAAATATAAATCAGTTGCATGTCAATACCTATATTTTTATATCAATGTTGAATAATAAAGAAGCTAAATTAGATCAAACTGATTTATTTTTATTTAATGATTTATTAATGTCAGTAATGAAAATAAAAACATTTTGTAGAATCTATCAAGCTGTAGTTGCTGATGTGAGTGATAAGATATTAGAAAAATTAAACAATCTTCAAGAGTTATTGATAAAAATTAGAAATAATTTAATTAAAGATAAGTCTGCAAACACAGTAACCTCAATAAAAAATGACATCAAATATTGTAGGGAAATCATACAAGATATTGAAGAATTAGTAATTCAGATAACTAACAAAAATAACTTTTAGATAATTAATTTTAACAATGGCTGTTCGTAAAGACACTAAAAACGGAAAATGGCTTGCGGAAGTTTATGTAAACGGCAAGCGGTCGCGTAAGTGGTTTTTAACTAAAGGCGATGCGCTACGTTTTTACAATCAAGCCAAAGAACAAACGACAACTGCGGTTGATTCTGTACAAGTTTTAGAATCAAACGACTTGCCCGCGCTAAGTTTTTACGTGCAAGAATGGTTTGACGTGCATGGCAAAACGCTGTCTGATGGTGAGGCACGTTTAGCCAAATTGAAAAACTTATGCGCAAACTTGGGCGACCCGCCCGCGAATGAGTTTAATGCAGAAATCTTTGCCGACTACCGCAAACGCCGCCTTGATGGTGACTTTTCTTTAAATAAGAATAAGCCCCCGAAAGAAGCCACGGTAAACCGTGAACACGCTTACTTGCGGGCAGTTTTTAACGAATTGAAATCATTACGGAAGTGGACTGCTCAAAATCCCCTTGATGGCGTTCGTTTATTTAAAGAGCGCGACACCGAACTTGCTTTTCTGTATGAGCGTGATATTTACCGCCTATTGCTTGAATGTGATAACTCACGCAACCCAGACTTGGGCTTAATTGTTCGAATTTGCTTGGCAACCGGTGCACGTTGGAGTGAGGCGGAAACGCTAACCCAATCACAAGTAATGCCATACAAAATCACGTTCGTAAATACGAAATCAAAGAAAAATCGAACTGTACCTATCAGCAAAGAATTATTCGACATGCTGCCGAAAAAGCGTGGCAGATTATTCAATGATGCTTATGAATCCTTTGAAAATGCCGTTACTCGTGCAGAAATTGAATTACCGAAAGGACAACTTACCCACGTGCTACGCCACACTTTCGCCAGTCATTTTATGATGAACGGCGGGAATATTTTAGTGTTGAAAGAAATTCTAGGACACTCAACCATTGAAATGACTATGCGTTATGCACACTTCGCCCCATCGCATTTAGAAAGTGCGGTTAAATTCAATCCTCTTTTCAATCCCGCGCAATAAAGGGATTCATTTTTAAAGAATCCCTTGTACTTTTCCTATTTTTTAGTGGCGATTAACTGGCGACATCATTTTATATTTACCTTTATATACTCTTATTTACTCTTACAACGCTTTGAAATTAAAGTAAATTATTGTTTTTAAAAGGCTTGTTATGGGATTTAAAATCCCTCGCCTTTCGAGGCGTGCCAGTTCAAGTCTGGCTTCGGGCACCATTTCAAAATTATACCTGTGGGTCGTTAGCTCAGTCGGTAGAGCAGCGGACTTTTAATCCGTTGGTCGAAGGTTCGAATCCTTCACGACCCACCACTTTAAATCAGCACCTTAACGGGTGTTTTTTTATGCCTAAAGTTTAGGATAAAGACTTTCCTACTCTCTTTTTCTAAAAACACATAAAAAAATAACCGCACTTTCGTACGGTTACTTATCTATATTCTAAAATGATTAGCCGTGATAACGTCCTACGCCTAATTCATCTTCTTTACGAGTTCGGTTCATCACCTCTTGTGGTGATTGTGCAATACGTAATCCCATTTGATCTTCAGTACGCACTACTTCACCACGTAGAGAGTTAGTATAAACATCGGTAATCTTGATATCGACAAACTTACCAATCATATCTGGTGAACCTTGGAAATTCACAATACGGTTGTTTTCAGTACGTCCTGTTAATTCCATAATATCTTTCTTAGACGGCCCTTCTACCAATACACGTTGCTCTGTACCAAGCATACGACGGCTATATTGCGCCGCTTGTTGGTTGATACGCTCTTGTAAAAGATAAAGACGTTGTTTCTTCTCTTCTTCAGTGACATCATCTGGCATATCTGCAGCAGGTGTGCCTGGGCGCGCGGAATAGATAAAACTAAAGCTCATATCAAAATTTACTTGTGCAATTAGGTTCATCGTTTGTTCAAACTCTTCATTGGTTTCACCTGGGAAGCCAACAATGAAGTCTGAGCTGATTTGAATATTTGGACGCACTGCACGTAATTTACGAATGATCGATTTATATTCTAACGCGGTATGGCCACGTTTCATCATGGTTAAAATACGGTCTGAACCAGCTTGTACCGGCAAGTGCACGAAGTCTACCAACTCAGGCGTGTCGCGATATACATCAATAATATCGTCTGTAAATTCGATTGGATGGCTGGTGGTAAAACGTAAACGGTCGATACCGTCAATAGATGCCACTAAACGCAATAATTCTGCAAATGTACAGATACCGCCATCAAATGTCGGGCCACGATATGCGTTTACGTTTTGCCCTAATAAATTGATTTCACGTACACCTTGATCAGCCAACTGCGCAATTTCAAATAATACATCATCAACAGGACGGCTGACTTCTTCACCACGAGTATAAGGCACAACGCAGTAAGTACAATATTTATTACAGCCTTCCATAATAGACACAAACGCGGTTGGCCCTTCTGCACGAGGTTCAGGTAAACGGTCAAATTTCTCAATTTCTGGGAAACTCACATCCACCACCGAACTTTTACCGCCACGAATTTGATTAATCATTTCTGGTAAGCGATGTAAAGTTTGCGGACCAAATACGATATCCACATAAGGTGCACGATGACGTATATGCTCACCTTCTTGTGAAGCTACACAACCGCCCACACCAATCACTAGATTTGGATTCTGTTTTTTTAATTCTTTCCAGCGACCTAATTGATGGAACACTTTCTCTTGTGCTTTTTCACGGATAGAACAGGTGTTAAGAAGTAACACATCGGCTTCTTCTGGAATATCAGTTAATTCCAAACCATGCGTATTTAAGAGAAGATCAGCCATTTTTGATGAATCGTATTCATTCATCTGGCAGCCCCATGTTTTAATATGTAATTTTTGCGTCATATTGCTTAAAAATAAAGATTAGTAAAAAGATAAAATCGGTCGGCTATTGTACAGATTTGTGGCAATTCTGGCTAGTGCAAAATGGACTTTTACCTATTTCGGTATAGAAAAAGTGCGGTTAAAATTACCGTGAATTTTAACCGCACTTTGTTTAGTATCCCTCTTCTTCCATATTGGGTAGGAATGTTTTTTGTTTAATTCTCTTCACTCTTGTTTCAATTCGCCCATCTGGGTGTAGCTCAATTTCACGCCAGCCTGGTTGTAAGGTATCTAAAGCAAAATGGTTGCTATCTGGCTTAAATTGAATACAAGTCGCTGGTGTTGCCATGGTTTGATAACCTTGCCAATAGCCATCGACTTCTTGATGAATATGCCCGTATAAAATCCCTTTTACATTGTTGAATTGAGCAAGAACCACTGAGAATTCATGAGCATTACGTAAATTATGCTGATCAAGCCATGCTGAATTTGTTGGCAATAAATGGTGATGTAATACAACCAAACTATGACGTGCTGGATTTTCAGCTAATTTTGTTTTTAACCAATCTAACTGATAAGTACTCAATTCACCATGAGGCACACCAGATAGTTGGCTATCTAACAAAATCACTTGCCAATGTTTGCCTAGAAGTAAATGTTTTGATGCATTAATAGGCGATTGGCTTAAATGCTCTGCCATTTTAGGTTGGAAATCATGGTTACCCGGAAGCCAAAATACCCATTTATTTAACGGTTTAACCATTTCAACAAATCGCAGATAGCCTTCGTCGCTACTATCTTGTACCAAATCCCCTGTTGCAAGCACAACATCGTACTCAAAAGACTCTAACTGAATTTCTTTTAATACCTGAGAAAAACTTTCGTGCGTGTTGATACCTAATAAGTCTTTGCTTGTATCTTTAAACAAATGAGGATCGGTAATTTGTAATAATTTAACAACTTCACTCGCAGGTTCGTATTCAAATCTATTGTTCATGGGACTCCTATTGCCAGCGTTGCTGCAATTGGGCGTAATTTAATTGAAGCCATTGCAAGCCCATTACTGCAATGCCATTATCAATTTTTCCTTCACACATCCATTGATAGGCTTGTTCACGTTTCACCACATGAACACGAATGTCTTCATTCTCTTCTGCTAAACCATGAAGTCCCTTGGCTTGCGAGCTATCTACTCGTCCGACAAACAAATGAATACGTTCGACGACACCGCCCGGGCTATCCCACACGCTTAAACAATGTGTGAGATCTTGAACGGATACGCCTGCTTCCTCTTCACTTTCACGCAAAGCGACTTCTTCAGGTTGTTCACCCTCTTCTACCATCCCGGCGATCAATTCTAATAACCAAGGGGAACGAGCTGATTCAGGTTGATATGCACCAATACGTACTTGTTCAACTAAAACCACTGCATCTTCTTCCGGATCGTAAGCAATCACTGCAGAAGCGGCACCTTTGACCAATAACTCACGTGTCACAATGCCACTTTCGCCACCGGCAAAAAGCTTATGTTTAAACTTTACTTTCTTAAGTGTAAAAAAACCTTTATAAACAGTTTCTTCATTAAGAACTTCTATATCATGCTGACTAAACTGTTGAATTTCTGACATCATTACTCTCCTAGTATCGAGGTCGCATAATACTCCCATAAAAAAATAAAAAAAACTGAACCCTCTATTTTTTTGTCGAAACTTTGAAGCCGGTCACAAAAAAAGAAAACCTATGATGATTTCTTATTCATCATAGGTTTACATTAAGAATCTATTAAATTAACAAACGCGGCTGGTAATTACCCCATCAGCCACTTTCGTTTTAATAGTGTCGCCTTTTTTGACTTGCTTCACACTCACAATGGCATGTCCTTTGGGATCTTCTGCGATAGAATATCCTCGTGCCAATACTTTTAATGGGCTTAATCCATCTAACTTACCACACAATGTTGCTAATTTATTTTGACGTTCAGTGACTTGACGATTCGCCCCTAAATTTAACCGCACTTGTAACTGAGCTAAATATTGGGATTGTTTTTGCAATCGATAAGGCAACGGATTTTGTTTTAAGCGCGCGGAAAGTGCGGTCAATTTTTGTTGCGTTTTATCCATTTGACGCTGCATCGCTAACACGAGACGATGATGTAATTGCGCCGTTCTAGTTTTTTGCATCAACAATTGATTTTGCGGATGTTGGTTTTGCAGGCGTAAACGTAACTGTTGTAAACGTTGTTGTTGATGACTAAAAATACGATCCAACGCCATCTCCAAACGCTGTTGTTTATAGGCTAACTGTTGAAGTAATTCCTGCTGATTGCGACTCACTAACTCCGCCGCTGCAGAGGGGGTTGGTGCTCGTAAATCAGCCACAAAATCGGCAATGGTGACATCGGTTTCATGGCCTACCGCACTGATAATCGGTAAATTAGAACGGAAAATCGCTCGTGCCACTTCTTCTTCGTTAAAGCACCAAAGATCTTCTAAAGAACCACCACCACGGCCGACGATCAATACATCCACTTCTTGACGTGCATTGGCGAGTTCAATCATTTGGACGATTTCAGCCGTTGCTTCTTTGCCCTGTACTGCCGTTGGGTAAATCACCACTTTTAAACTTGGATCGCGGCGAGCCAAAATATGCAGAATATCTTGCAACGCTGCGCCAGTCGAAGAGGTCACAATCCCCACCGCTTTGGCAAAGTCTGGCAAGCTTTTCTTCAGGTTTTGTGCAAACAACCCTTCAGCCGCCAACTTCATTTTTAGTGCTTCAAATTGCTGTTGCAATAATCCTTCGCCAGCAGGGTGCATGGATTCAATAATCAGCTGATAATCACCACGAGGTTCATATAAACTGACATTTGCCCGCACCAAGACCTGCATACCATTTTGCGGACGAAATCCCACTCGCAAATTTTTCATGCGGAACATCGCACCGCGAACTTGGGCATTTTCATCTTTCAGCGTTAAATACCAATGCCCCGACACAGGTTGGGTGAAATTAGAAATCTCCCCTGTAAGCCAAATCTGTGAAAAATTCCCTTCTAACATTTGGCGAGCGGCGCTGTTAAGCTGGGAAACGGAGTAAATGTTTTCAGACATTATTCAATCAATACCCAACCATCATCTAGCCAGTTACAAATCGAATCGAGCAATAATTCCATTGTACTTTCAGGATCTTCTGTATCATTCACTAAATTATTTAAGAATGCCCAATCTAGCGCTTCACCATCGGAAAGACGTTTCAATACTTCTGCTTCAATGACATTTACTTCATCCAACCATTCGCCATTAGCATAAATGCGGAGCGGATTTTCGGTGTAAAGCAATTTGCAGTTATTGTCCTGCATTAATACACCTTGTTCCTCTTCTAAAATTGACCGCACTTCGTCAGGATCGGACATTTCATCGGATACTAACATTTCATAGCGACGTGAGCTCACTGTACTGGCTACTGCTTGTTTGAACACGACATCAAAGGCTTCTGACTCTGCCAATTTCGCTAAGAATTGCTTTTTCATTGCCTGAATATTTTCATCCGCCAATTTGCCCGTGCTCTGCTCCGATTGCGTTAAGCGTAACGGTAATTGGAATTCGCTTAAATTCAATTCAGGATCTTGATGACAAAACGCTTTATTCACGTTATCAAAAATGTCTGCTAAATTCGGGTAACGTAAACCGAAAGAAAAAGTCAAACAATCATCTTCTGCCACACCATAATGCGACATACGAGCCGGAATATAAAGAATATCGCCCGGATTCATCACTTCATCTATCACCAATTCGCCCATATCATCGAAAATACGGATTGGCTGATTCGGTTTAAATTCTGTGGAAGAATCGCACCATTTACCTAACTGCCAACGACGGTGGCCATAGCCTTGTACCAAAAACACATCATATTCGTCATAATGCTTACCAACGGAACCGCCTTTAGGCGCATAGGACACCATAATATCGTCGCGTTGCCATTGTGGAATAAATCCAAACTTATTCCAAAGCTGACCGAGTTCTGTACTCCATTGTTCTAAATTTTGGACGAGCACCGACCATTTCTCGGGTACATCTGCAAAATCTTCTTCGGATAACGGACTGAAAAACACTTTCCAATTATCATCTGAAAAGGTTTTCACTAAACGCGCGGTCACATCTTCGCCTTGTGCTAATTCGATAATATCCTCAGGCTCAAATTGACCAACAATTTCAGGTAAACCATTACGAATAATCAATGGTTTTTTCTGCCAATAATCACGCAGGAAAATTTCAGGGGTAATGCCCTCAGGCAGACAATATTGGTTGGAAAGTGCGGTCATTTTTTTACTCCTTTTCCTGTTTTTCTTGTTGGGCTTTTTCTTGTGCAGCTTTGGCTTGTTCTGCTGCACGTTTACGACGAATTTCTTTAGGATCCGCTAACAATGGACGATAAATTTCAATACGATCACCATCTTTTAATTGATCCGTTAATTTTGCAGGACGGGAATAAATCCCGACTTTATTCTCGCGCAAATCAATCTCGGTAAACTGTTGTAAAATGCCTGATTGCAAAATAGCCGTTTGGATCATCGTGCCTTCATCCACTTTGAAGGATTTTAAATAATAACGATCCGGCAAAGCATAAGCGATTTCAATATTAATTTGGTTCATGTCTTATTCTGTCTTGATGAGTTTTCCGTTATTATAGCGGAAAAGTGCGGTCAATATTAACGATAAAATCAGGAGTTCATCATGAATTGGGTATTTTTTGTCATTGGTTCAGCCTTTTTTGCTGGGCTTACCGCTATTTTAGGCAAATTAGGGGTTGAAGGCATTAACAGCAATCTTGCGACCTTTATCCGCACAATTGTGGTGTTACTCATTACAGCGGGTATCATTAGCGCACGTAACGAATGGCAACTGCCACAACATATTGCCGCAAAACCACTTACCTTTTTAATTCTTTCCGGTGTTGCCACGGGTCTATCTTGGCTTTGCTATTATCGCGCATTGCAAATGGCACCCGCCTCTTGGGTTGCGCCCATTGATAAACTCAGTGTCGTGATTGCCATTATTTTAGGTGTGGTATTGTTAGGCGAACCTTTAAGTATGAAATTAGTTATGGGAAGTCTATTAATTCTCTCAGGCGTTTTAGTCTTAGCCTTATAGATTGAGAAATTAGCCCTTTTTCGCTACAATACGCCACTATTTTTATTCAAGCAGAAAACTATGTCTGAAATTAAACTCATCGTGGGGCTGGGAAACCCTGGCGATAAATATGCGGAAACCCGCCACAATGCAGGTGAATGGCTGATTGAGCGTTTGGCTCGTCGCTTTAATGTTTCGCTTAATGCAGAAAATAAATTCTTCGGTTATGTAGGAAAAACACTGATTAACGGCAAAGAAGTCCGTTTTTTAGTGCCAACGACGTTTATGAATTTAAGTGGAAAAGCGGTAGGCGCACTTGCTAATTTTTATCGCATTAAACCAGAAGAAATTTTAGTGCTACACGATGAATTAGATTTACCGCCGGGCACCGTAAAATTAAAACAAGGTGGCGGACATGGCGGTCACAATGGTTTAAAAGATATCGTAGCTCAGCTTGGTAACAGCAATAATTTCTATCGTTTACGCATTGGCATTGGCCATCCTGGACACCGTGATTTAGTTTCAGGTTTTGTGCTTAACAAACCCGCGCCAGCAGAAAGAGAAGTACTCGATAAAGCGTTAGACGAAGCCACCGATTGCATTGAATTGCTTTTCAAAGAAGGTATGGTGAAAGCCACCAATCGCTTAAACAGTTTTAAAATTTAACTCAAAAGTGCGGTGAAAAAACACCATAAATTTTAACCGCACTTACGCTCACAATAAGGAAAACATCATGGGATTTAAATGTGGTATCGTTGGTTTGCCAAATGTCGGTAAATCTACCCTTTTTAATGCATTAACCAAAGCCGGTATCGAAGCGGCAAACTATCCGTTCTGTACCATCGAACCGAATACTGGCGTGGTACCAATGCCGGATCCGCGTTTAGATGCGTTAGCGGAAATTGTTAAACCTGAACGAGTGTTGCCAACCACTATGGAGTTTGTGGATATCGCTGGTTTGGTTGCGGGTGCAAGTAAAGGTGAAGGCTTAGGGAATAAATTCCTAGCTAATATCCGTGAAACGGATGCAATTGGCCATGTTGTTCGTTGTTTTGAAAATGATGACATCGTGCACGTTGCGGGTAAAATCGACCCATTAAGCGATATCGAAACCATCAATACCGAATTAGCCCTTGCTGACTTAGACAGCTGTGAACGTGCCATCCAACGTTTACAAAAACGTGCAAAAGGTGGCGATAAAGACGCAAAATTTGAGCTTTCTGTGATGGAGAAAATCCTTCCTGTACTTTCTGAAGCAGGCATGATTCGTTCTGTTACGTTAGATAAAGATGAGTTATTAGCAATTAAAAGCTATAACTTCCTCACATTAAAACCAACCATGTACATTGCTAACGTGAATGAAGACGGTTTTGAAAATAACCCTTATTTAGACAAAGTACGTGAGTTTGCAAAAAAAGAAGGCTCTGTTGTGGTGCCTGTATGTGCGGCGATTGAAGCTGAAATTGCAGAGCTTGATGACGATGAAAAAATCGAATTCTTACAAGATCTTGGCATTGAAGAACCTGGCTTAAACCGTGTAATTCGTGCAGGTTATGCTTTATTAAATCTTCAAACCTACTTCACTGCGGGAGTGAAAGAAGTGCGCGCATGGACGGTTTCTGTTGGTGCAACCGCCCCTAAAGCAGCAGCCGTAATTCACACTGACTTTGAAAAAGGCTTCATCCGTGCAGAAGTGATTGCTTACGATGACTTCATCCAATTCAAAGGTGAAAACGGAGCAAAAGAAGCAGGTAAATGGCGCTTAGAAGGTAAAGACTACATCGTTCAAGATGGTGATGTCATGCATTTCCGCTTTAACGTATAAAAACGCTTCAGACCGCATAACTATGCGGTCTTTTTGTATTTATAAAAGGAAAAAACAATGTCAGATAAATTAAATCAGCTCATCGAATTGTTAAAATTAGAAAAAATTGATGATCTTATCTTTCGCGGAGCCTGTGAAGACTTAGGTTTTCGTCAAGTGTTTGGCGGTCAAGTAGTCGCTCAATCTCTTTCTGCCGCGATGCAAGTTGCGCCACCTGAACGCATTCTCCATTCTTGCCATGCTTACTTTTTAGCACCTGGCGACAGTCAATATCCGATTATTTACGATGTAGAAACCTTACGAGAAGGGCGCAACTTCTCTGCATTACGCGTAAAAGCGATTCAGCATAAAAATGTGATTTGCCACGTCACCGCCTCATTTCAAGTACCTGAAGAAGGTTTCGATCATCAATCCGCTATGCCACAAGTACCAGGCCCTGAGCAATGTATTGATGAACACGAAATCATGTTAAAAGTGGCGCAAACTTTGCCTGAAAGCTTGAGTGAAAAATTTGCCCAAGAACGACCATTTCAGATTCATAGCCGATATTTGAACAATCCATTTGATGGTCGAGAACTCCCCCCCGAACAATATGCTTGGTTTAAAACCAATGGAGAGGCACCATTAGATTTGCAGACGCAACAATGTCTCTTAGCGTATTTTTCTGATTTTCACTGTATTTTGACCGCACTTCACCCACATGGGAAAGGCTTTTTACAAAAAGGGATGAAAGTAGCTACAATCGACCATAGTATTTGGTTCCACCGCCCTTTCAATTTAAATAATTGGCACTTACATGCCATTGAAAGTAACAATGCTTTTGCGGGACGAGGTTTAGCGAGGGGACAAATTTTTGCTGCAGATGGCACATTAATTGCCACCACACAGCAGGAAGGTTTAATTCGTTATCAAGAATAACCGCACTTTAAAATAAGGTGCAGACTACCCTTCGTAACCGATATCTTCGAAAGTTGGGTTTTCTGCGCCTTGTTTGGCTAATTCATCACAAATTTCATTTTCTCGATGTCCTGAATGGCCTTTCACCCACTGCCAATTAATGTTATGGGTTTGAATTGCCTGATCTAACGCACTCCATAAATCCTGATTTTTTACCGCTTTGCCCGTACTCGCTTTCCAATTGTTTTTCTTCCAATTGTAAATCCATTGTGTGATGCCATTTTTCATATATTGGCTATCGCTATAAAGCGTCACATGGCAAGGCTCTTTTAAGCTATTTAAAGCCTCAATCACTGCCCGTAATTCCATGCGATTATTGGTGGTTTTGAAATACCCTTTTGAAATATGTTTTTCGTGCTGTTTATAGCGCAGGACAATCCCTATGCCACCGGCTCCCGGATTGCCTAGGCAAGATCCATCCGTAAAAATTTCAATCTGTTTTTGCATAACTAATTCGAGCTTGTGTAAAATAGGCAGTATTTTAAAGGAAACAGATAGGTAGAACAATGATAAATCCGGATCGCCAAATTGTACTGGATACTGAAACCACTGGTATGAACCAAATTGGTGCGCATTACGAAGGACATTGCATTATTGAAATTGGCGCGGTGGAAATGATTAACCGTAAATATACGGGCAATAATTTCCATATTTATATTAAGCCGGATCGTTTGGTTGATCCCGATGCCATTAAAGTTCATGGCATTACGGATGAAATGCTGGCGGATAAACCGGATTTCAAAACGATTGCACAAGACTTTATTGAATACATTCGTGGAGCCGAACTGCTTATTCACAACGCGCCCTTCGACGTGGGCTTTATGGACTATGAATTCCGTAAACTTGGGTTAGATATCAAAACGACCGACATTTGCCTGGTGACCGATACGTTGCAAATGGCTCGCCAAATGTATCCTGGGAAACGTAACAGCTTAGATGCGTTGTGTGATCGTTTAGGCATTGATAACAGCAAACGTACACTCCACGGCGCGTTACTGGATGCGGAGATTTTAGCCGACGTTTATTTGTCCATGACTGGCGGTCAAACCAGCCTATTTGATGAAGAGCATGCGGATAGTTCGATTATCCAAACGACAACCAATGTTCAAGATCTTCAAAGTGCGGTCAATTTTTCGCAAAATTTAAAAGTGTTACAACCCACTGATGATGAACTCCAAGCCCATTTAGATTTCCTTAAATTGGTCAATAAAAAGAGTGATGGCAAATGTTTTTGGTCTATTCGTACGGGTGAGGAAACCTCACATTAATCGGTTATCTATTAATCAGATAAACATAAAAAAGAAAAAAAAGATTGACGGTTTTAACGTTCATCATTATTATACCCAGCACTTAGCGGAGTGGTAGTTCAGCTGGTTAGAATACCTGCCTGTCACGCAGGGGGTCGCGGGTTCGAGTCCCGTCCATTCCGCCAATTAAGCCGAGATAATGAAGCACCAGAGGGTGCTTTTTTTTATGCCCGAATTTTACCTGCCAACCAACATTCGCTATAATTAACCAAATTTACACTTTACAGAGATATTTTTATGACAACTCCTGTCGTTGCCTTAGTGGGTCGCCCAAACGTAGGCAAATCCACCCTATTCAACCGTTTAACCCGTACTCGTGATGCGCTTGTTGCTGACTTCCCTGGTTTAACTCGAGATCGTAAATACGGCCATGCCAATATTTCTGGCTATGATTTTATTGTGATCGATACCGGCGGTATTGATGGCACAGAAGAAGGCGTTGAAGAAAAAATGGCGGAACAATCCTTATTAGCGATTGAAGAAGCCGATGTAGTGCTTTTCTTAGTGGATGCGCGCGCAGGTTTAACGGCAGCAGACATTGGTATTGCCAATTACTTACGCCAACGTACGAATAAAACAACCGTCGTGGTGGCGAATAAAACTGACGGTATTGATGCAGACTCACACTGTGCAGAATTCTATCAATTAGGCTTAGGTGAAATTGAACAAATTGCGGCATCACAAGGCCGTGGCGTGACCCAGTTAATGGAGCAAGTACTTGCGCCTTTAGCGGAAAAACTACAAGAAAACGAAGCGGAAAATGACCGCACTTCTGATGAAGAAGAAAAAGATGAATGGGATCACGAATTTGACTTCGACTCAGAAGAAGATACCTCATTAATTGATGAGGCATTAGACGAAGAGCTTGAAGAAGAACAAGATAAAAATATCAAAATTGCGATTGTGGGCCGTCCAAATGTTGGTAAATCGACATTAACCAATCGTATTTTAGGTGAAGATCGCGTGGTGGTTTACGACATGCCAGGCACAACACGTGACAGTATCTACATTCCAATGGAACGCGATGGGCAACAATACACCTTAATTGACACAGCAGGTGTGCGTAAACGTGGTAAAGTGCATTTAGCCGTTGAGAAATTCTCTGTTATCAAAACATTACAAGCGATTCAAGATGCAAACGTGGTGTTACTCACCATTGATGCGCGTGAAAACATTTCAGACCAAGATCTCTCACTACTTGGCTTTATCTTAAATGCAGGACGCTCGCTCGTGATCGTCGTGAATAAATGGGATGGCTTAGATCAAGATGTAAAAGATCGCGTCAAATCCGAATTAGATCGCCGTCTTGATTTCATCGACTTTGCCCGTGTGCATTTTATTTCTGCTTTACACGGCAGTGGCGTGGGGAATCTTTTTGATTCGATTAAAGAAGCTTATGCTTGTGCGACGCAAAAAATGACGACGTCCCTTCTCACCCGTATTTTACAAATGGCAACGGATGAGCATCAACCACCTATGATTGGCGGTCGTCGTATTAAATTAAAATATGCTCACCCAGGTGGTTATAACCCACCAATTATCGTGGTGCATGGTAACCAAATGGATAAATTACCGGATTCGTACAAACGTTATTTATCTAATTATTATCGTAAGAGTTTGAAAATTATTGGTTCGCCAATTCGCTTACTATTCCAAGAAGGCTCAAACCCATTCGCGGGTAGAAAAAATAAACTCACTCCAAACCAATTACGTAAACGTAAACGTTTAATGAAGTTTATCAAAAAAGCGAAACGCTAATCTTAACAAACAAAGAGCGGTCAAAAATCACTGTGAATTTTGACCGCTCTTTTTTATTATAAAAACAACATAAAAACTACATTAAAAAATGAGTAATATAAAGTTATCAATTTGTTTTTTTGATGAAAGTTTTAATTTTCAGGTGGTATTGTTAAAATATAATTTACATTATTTAAAAGAATGTTTAGACTAAATTTTAATCCATCCAAAGCACATTCAAATATGAAAAAACGTAATATCATTTTCTTACTTATCCCGCTAATTACTGCTTGCGGAGTGAATTCATTTTCAGCATTAGACCGTAACGATACTCAAATACGCTCAGCGCCCAAAGCGTTTGACCCCAAACGCACAGAATACACCTGCGCCGCTTGGACGCCTCCATCTCCACCCGATGCCGAAGCCCATCTTTGGTATCGCGCCGCCACTCTGCTGGATGCCAAAGACTGGCGTATGAATAAAGAGGAATTTCAGGACATGATTGTCTTGTATGAAGCGGCTGCATCAAAGGGGCATTATCAGGCAATTAACAACCTTTACCTGCTCTACACCCATGTCCAAGGTTCGACCGGCATCATGTACAACCCCTTGCACAACCGCGCCCGTAAATGGCTGCACTACGGTCTGGACAAAAACTGGGCGATGGCAAACTATTGGCTGTTTGACGCTTTGTATGAAGGAAACGCGGGCTACCGCCGTAATCCGCAACTTGGTCTTGCCTATTTGCAAAAGGCGGTGGATTTGGGGGTGCCGCTGGCGCAATATGAGTTGGCGCGGATTTACGAAAATAAAATGAAAGATGCGAAGACTAGTGAATCATTGTTTAGCTGTGCAGCCAAGCAGGGTTTCTCTGCAGCAATGGACGAGTTATCCATATCTAAGAAGATTGATGGAGATTTAAAAGAATCATTGTCGTTGATGCACAATGCAGTGCGGTATGGCGGCCAAGGGGGTGGTGGGGCTGCTGTAGGTTTAGAAATGGTTTTCAGTAAAGATAAGGAATTAATGAGGCAATTTTCTGATATTCCTGCTGATCCAATCCGCAAAGCTGCCTACAAAGAATTGTATAAGGCACTTTTAGGCACTGGCACCAAAAGCGGCAACCCCTTCTACACCTTCCCGCGCCTAGATGAAGTTCTCCCTCTGCCACCAGCCAAAACCCATTGGAAAGGCATCTACTCCGCAATGAGTAAAGAAGATGCAGCGTTCTACCAAAATCCGCCTGACACCGCCGCTCTTGCTGCCGATATTCTCAAACGCGGTATCGTCAAAAAAGAAGACGTCTATTGGCCGCCGCGCAAGGATTAATCGTTAACAAGCATTAAAAAAGCGGTCAGATTTTAAAAGCAATTTGCTTGAAAATCTGACCGCACTTTTATGTTTAAAATATGACTAAATTATTCGTCTATAACCACTTTGCCAATATAGCCTAAGTTGCGATAACGTTGTGCGTAATCAATGCCATAGCCGACAACAAATTCATCCGGAATAGAAAAACCAATCCATTCAACCGGTACTTCCACTTCTCGGCGAGAAGGTTTATCTAATAAGGTACAAATCGCCAAGCTTGCAGGATCGCGTAAATTTAAAATGCCGCGCACTTTTTCAAGGGTGTAACCTGTATCAATAATGTCCTCAACAATCAGCACGTGTTCATTACGAATATCCCCTTCAAGATCTTTCGAAATTTTAACATCGTGATTACTCGTCATCCCAGCGCCATAACTTGATGTGGTCATAAACTCCACTTCTACCGGTAATTTTAATTCACGCACGAGATCGGCCATGAACATAAATGAACCACGTAAAAGCCCAACAACAATCAGTTTATCAATGGCTTGTTGTTGATAAAAATGCGTAATTTCTGCGCCAAGTTCAGTAATGCGGCTACGAACATCCGCTTCTGAAATTAAAATATCGACGTGGTGTTTTTTCATGGTCTTTCCTTTTTAATTTAATCGTTTGCGTATTCTACAATAAAAAAGGCTGAAGTTTAAACCTTCAGCCTTTTTAACCCTAACGAATTTACTTTCTACTCTACCTGTTGGAGCAATCTGCAATCGCTGCTAAACAGATGTGCGTATAGTAGCAGAAAGAAATTACATGTCAATAAGAATTATTATCATTTTTATAAATTTTATTAATTCCCTGAGATTTTCATCTTGTTGAGCAAGATTGAACCTGTTTGGATATTGGAACGATGCTCTATATCATCTGATACCGCAATAATATTTTTCAACATATCTTGTAATTGACCTGCAATGGTAATTTCGGCAACCGGATATTGGATCTCGCCATTTTCCACCCAGAAACCGGCTGCGCCACGAGAATAATCCCCGGTCACAATATTGACACCTTGTCCCATGACATCGGTAACCAATAAACCAGTGCTCATTTGACGTAAAAGTGCGGTCAATCCGCCCGTTAAATTTGGTTTCACGAGCCAGTTGTGAATACCGCCTGCATGCCCGGTACTTTGCATGCCCATTTTTCTACCGCTGTAACTGGTGAGCAAATAGGTTTGCAACACGCCATCTTGAATAATTTCAAGATTCTGTGTGCGAACCCCTTCGCTATCAAAAGGCGTAGAGGCTAAACGTCTTAACAAATGAGGACGCTCACTGATTTGGAACCAATCTGGCAATACTTGTTTTCCAAGATGATCGAGCAAGAAACTGGATTTGCGATATAAGCTGCCGCCACTAATCGCGCCCGTTAAATGAGAAATTAATCCTGTGGCCACATCATTTAAGAAAATCACGGGCACTTCGCGCGTGCTTAATTTCTGTGGATTTAAACGCGCGATCACTTTTTTCGCGCAATTTTGTCCTACCCAATCCGCGGAAGAAAGCGCATCAAACTCACGTGAAACCGTGTACTCGTAGTCATTTTCCAGTTGATCTAGCTCTCCACCAATCACCGAACAAGATAAAGAATAGCGGCTATATAAGTAACTTTGTAGCATGCCGTGTGTATTGCCATAAACACGCACGCCAGTATGTGAATTAAAACTTGCACCGTTACTATTCACGATTTTAGCATCGTATTCCAACGCTGATTTTTCAGCCTCTAAAGCTAATTTTGTAGCCTGTTCAACATCAACACTTGCCCCATGATAAAGTTCTAAATCGGGCGCTTCAAAAGCCATTAGTTCTTTATCTGCTAGCCCTGTGCAATCATCTGGTGAGGTATATTTTGCAATAGCGAGCGCGGCTTCAACGGTGTTTTTAATCGCTTCTTCACTTAAATCTGAAGTAGAGGCATTACCTTTTTGTTGGCCTAAATAAACGGAAATACCTAATGCCCCATCGTTAGTAAATTCAACATTTTCAATCTCTTGCAGACGGGTTGAAACCGATAAACCACTCACTTTTGTAACGCCAACTTCTGCGGTGGCTCCCGCTTTCTGGGCGGTTTCAATCGCAAAACTGACTGCATCACGCAATGTTTGCTCTTGAGATTTTAAAAGTGCGGTTAAATTTTCTGCTGTTTTCATGGTGATAATCCTATTAAAAATTTGCGCCATTTTATCTTATTTTGAAAGTTTATGCTAAAATGCACCAAATTTTTCATAAGGTAACAGAATGGCAAAACGGAAGAAAAAAGAAGCCTTTGATTGGGAAGATGAAGACCAAGAAGAGATTATTTGGGTAAGCAAAAGTGAAATTAAACGCGATGCTGAGGATTTAAAACAGCTCGGCGAGAAATTGGTGAACTTAACCAAAGCAAATCTGACTAAGGTTCCACTAGACGATAGCTTGAAAGATGCCATTGAATTAGCACAACGCCTGCAAAAAGAGGCGCGTCGTCGCCAATTGCAATACATCGGTAAGCTCTTACGCTCAATTGATGCAGAGCCTATTCGTGAAGCTTTAGAAAAAATTGAAAACAAACATAATCAGCAACAAGCTATGCTGCATAAGTTGGAAATCTTACGTGATGAATTGATTGCAAAAGGTGATGCGGCTCTGACTGATTTGTTAAATGAACATCCTTCTGCAGATCGCCAACAATTACGTAATTTGATTCGTGCAGCACAAAAAGAGAAGGAACAAAATAAGCTGTCAAAAGCTTATCGCGAGATTTATCAGATCTTAAAAACACTCATTTTAGAAGACTAAAATACCGCTATTTTTGACCGCACATTGTGTCAAAAAAGTGCTATGATTGGCTACCCTTTTAGAAAGGAAAAAACGTTATTTATGAATATTCGTTGGAATATTATTTTAGGTGTCATCGCCCTCGCTTTATTAGGCTGGTATTATTCGCTTAATCAAGATCATAGCGATTTACAAAGCCTCATTAAAAAGCCTGATAGCCCAGAATACGTCGGTAATAAAATGGAAACCACTGTATTCTCACCTGAAGGTAAAAAACAGTATCTCGCGATTTCCGACAAAGTGGAATATTACACCCAAGACGGCCATACGGATTTTATTTCGCCGTTAGTCTATCTTTTTGATGTCTCTTTGGACAATAAAGATAAAGAAGCGAAAACCGATAAAATTCAATTAGAAAAACAAAATTGGAAACTTAGCGCGAAAAAGGCAAAATTAACGAAAGATCAAATGCTCTATCTTGAAGGTGGCGTGATTGCCGAGAGCCTTGATCCTTTATCTCGCCTACAACGTGTTGAGACTGAAGCCGCAGTAATTAATTTAAAAACACAAGACATTACTTCCAATACACAAGTAAAAATTAACGGATTAAACTTTAACTCGAGTGGATTGAACCTCGTCGGAAATTTACGTCAGCAAGTTGCAACTCTAAAGGAACAGGTAAAAACATATTATGAAATCAACAAACAATAAAATTCTGCTTTTAACGGCGTTAATGATGACTTCTTTGTCTGCTTTTGCGTTAAAAGACGATACCAATAAACCGATTAATATTGTCTCAGATAATCAATCTTTAGATATGGAGAACAGCGTAGTAACCTTTACGGATAACGTTGTGATTACGCAAGGTTCCATTTTGATTAAAGCCAATAAAGTAGTCATTACTCGCCCACCAGAAAATTCAGGTAAAAAAGAAACTGTTGAAGCATTTGGTAGCCCTGTTACCTTCCACCAACAACTTGATGATGGTAAGCCTGTTGACGGTAGAGCGAATAAAGTTCACTACGATTTAGGCACTGAATTCTTAACATTGACCGGTAATGCTGAATTAAAACAATTAGATAGCAAAATTAACGGTGAACACATCACTTATGATGTGAAAAAACAACAGTTAAAAGCCAATGGTAATGGAAAATCACGTGTGCAAACCGTCTTAATTCCGACCCAATTACAACAAAAAGGTAAAAAATAACCGATGTCTGTATTACAAGCTGAATTTCTCGCAAAAAGTTATAAGAGCCGAAAAGTGGTTTCTGATGTGAGTTTGACCGTAAACTCCAATGAAATTGTTGGCCTACTTGGTCCAAATGGTGCAGGTAAAACCACTACTTTCTACATGGTCGTCGGTTTAGTGCGTCATGATCAGGGAAAAATCACCATTGATGGCGATGATATTAGCGTATTACCTATGCATGAACGTGCTCGTCGAGGAATTGGCTATTTACCACAAGAAGCCTCTATTTTCCGTCGTTTAACGGTGTATGAAAATCTTATGGCGGTATTAGAAATTCGCAAAGATCTCACTGCAGAACAACGCAGAGAGAGAGCGGATGAGTTAATTGATGAGTTCAACATTGGCCATATTCGTGATAGCCTGGGACAATCGCTTTCTGGTGGTGAACGTCGTCGTGTGGAAATTGCACGCGCCTTAGCGGCAAATCCTAAATTCATTTTACTAGATGAACCTTTTGCGGGTGTTGACCCTATTTCGGTGACGGATATTAAGAAAATCATCACGGATCTCCGTAATCGAGGCTTAGGCGTGTTAATTACCGACCATAACGTACGCGAAACCCTTGATGTTTGTGAACGCGCTTACATTGTTGGTGAAGGGAAAATTATCGCGACCGGCACACCGGAAGAAGTCATGAATGATGAGCACGTTAAACGTGTCTATTTAGGCGAACAATTTAAACTATAACCTATGAAATTTACGACATTGCTCTCCCCTGATGATATTCGTCAGGGGGTTGCTTTTTCTAGCAAGAAACGATTATTTGAATCTATTGCCGCTTTCGTTGTTGAAAAACTTCAATGCGAAAATGGTGAACAGGCCTGTTTTGAATGTTTATTTGAGCGGGAAAAATTAGGTAATTCAGGATTGGGCAATGGTGTTGCCATGCCTAAAGCCAAGTTACCTGCTACTGTGTCAGATAAGATCCTAACGGTATTTATGCAATTAGAAACGCCTGTTGAATATGATGCGGCTGATAATAAACCGGTGGATATCGTTTTTGCTGTGCTTGTACCTGAAAATCTCTGCCAAGAATATATTCCTGTTCTCGCAGAACTCAATGAAAAATTAACGGATAAAAACTTAATTAAACAACTTCGTTCAGCACAAAGTGCGGATGAAATTTGGCAAATTTTTGAATGTGCCGATCATTCAGAGGAATCTGAAGACGACACAAATTTAGATAATATTGAACCTCAAGAGGTATAACCTAACCGACTAACCATAAGGAATCACGCAGATGGAAATTATTATTATCAGCGGTCGCTCCGGTGCGGGGAAATCTGTCGCATTACGAGCTTTGGAAGATATGGGCTATTATTGCGTGGATAATCTCCCTCTCGATTTACTTCCTCAACTCACCAATATTCTCGCCAAAACTCAAACAGCTGTTGCCATCAGTCTTGATATTCGAAATCTTCCTCATTCAAGTGCTGATTTAGACAAGATTCTGACAGATATTCAAGCCACTTATTCTGTCAAAATCATCTTTCTGGACAGCGATCGTAGTACACTTATTCGTCGTTACAGCGATTCACGTCGTCTTCATCCACTTTCAGCACAAGATCTCCCACTTGAATCAGCGATTGATTTAGAATATCAGCAACTTGAACCGTTAATTCAACATGCTAATTTTATTATTGATACCGCACCTCTTTCTACTCATTCGTTATCTGAACGTTTAAGAGAGGTTTTACGGGGTAATACAGATAAAGAGCTTAAAATCGTGGTTGAATCGTTTGGCTTTAAATATGGCATTCCGCTTGATGCCGATTATGTCTTTGATGTGCGTTTTCTACCTAACCCGCACTGGGATCCAGAACTTCGTCCAATGACAGGGCTTGATGAACCCGTTGCACAATTTTTACTTGCACATGATGAAGTGAATAATTTTATCTACCAAACGCGTAATTACATTGAAACGTGGTTACCGATGTTAGAGCAAAATAATCGAAGCTATTTAACCATTGCCATTGGTTGTACGGGTGGCAAACATCGTTCTGTTTACATCGCTCAACAAATTGGTGAATATTTCCAAGCCAAAGGTAAGAATGTGAAAATTCAACATAAATCCTTGGAAAAGAATTAATCAAACCATAAAAAAACGCAGCGACTTGCTGCGTTTTTATTAAACCACATACTGCTCAAAAATCTCAGGCAAATGTGCAATTAACGTTTCTTTTCCAGCCACGGTTTCATGCTGCCAAACCTGCAATAGCACATCTGGCGTAAATAATCGTGATGCCTGCTCTGCCAACGGTAAATAGCTAATATGCCAAGGCTCTCGGCCAATTTTTTTACCTTCTGGCTGACTGATAAATGGCAAAGCAAAATCAAAGTGCGGTAGATTTTCAGTAAGAAATTCACTAAGTTCAAAAAAATAACCACCCTTTTCATATTCCCAAGGTTCAAGTTGTAAAGATTGACCTTGAAGCAAAAGATCAGGATCAAAAATATCGATTTCTGTTCCCCAATGATGACGACTTCCCCCTGGGAGCGCTGACCAACGTAAAATGGCCTGTGCTTTTTGCCAATCATCTAACAACGCTAAATCTAATGGATTTCCCGCATCATCATGAACCTTGCGTTCACCGTTAAATTTACCGTTCCAAATGAGTTGTTGACGTTCAAAATCACGAAAGCTACTCGCGGGTTGCAAATTAAAGCCATTTTTGACCGCACTTTGCTGCAATCCTTGAAACGCTTTCATTGCCTCTGCTTGCAAAAAATGATTCGGAGAATGAGGTGTAGGCAAATTAATCAAATGTTCACGAGATTTGCCAGTTAACATTTCAGGCGTTAATTTCATCTTACTTGTCCAATAAATTCACTAACATTTGATGATAAATCTGACCGCACTTGGCAAGATCATCAACGTTTATACATTCATTCACTTTATGAATCGTCGCATTAAGCGGCCCAAACTCCACCACTTCAGCGCCCATTAACGCAATAAAACGCCCATCAGAGGTGCCACCGCCTGTTTCTGCTTGTGGTGCAATACCGGTTGTTTGCTCAATAGCCGTCGTTAATGCATCTAATAATTTGCCTAGTTTCGTTAAAAATGGTTTACCCGATAAATTCCAATCAATACGGTATTTCAAATCATGTTTTTCAAGCATTTCCGCCACTTTCTGCTTAATGCCTTCATCGGTCACTTCCGTACAATAACGTAAATTGAATTGCACATAAAGCTCACCAGGGATGACATTATTACTCCCTGTGCCAGCATTAATATTCGCAATTTGTAAACTAGTTGGCGGGAAAAATTCATTACCATTATCCCATTGATAAGTGGTTAACTCCTGCAAGAAAGGTGCGGCTTTGTGAATTGGGTTTTCCGCTAAATGAGGATAAGCTACATGACCTTGGATACCTTGAATGTAAAGGTTACCCGTAATTGAACCACGACGGCCATTTTTGACTACATCGCCTAATGTTTTTGAACTAGATGGCTCGCCTACCATGCAATAAGTGATTTTCTCACCGCGCGCCATTAAGGTTTCGACAACACGTACCGTGCCATCTTTCGCGGCAGCCTCTTCGTCAGAAGTAATCAACAAAGCAATCGTTCCTTTATGATTCAGATTAGCTTTCACATATTCTTCTGCCGCCACAATCATTGCTGCTAATGAGCCTTTCATATCTGCCGCACCACGACCATAAAGCACATCATCTACAATTTCGGCAGAAAACGGCGGATAAGTCCAGTGCGCTTCATCTCCTGTCGGCACCACATCGGTATGCCCTGCAAAGGCAATAACAGGCTCACCAGCACCATGCTTCGCCCATAAATTTAACGTATCGTTGAAAGGCATCCATTCAATTTGAAAGCCGAGTTTTTCCAAACGCTCAGCAATCAATTGCTGACAACCCTCATCATTTGGGCTAATAGAGGGACGACGAATTAATGCTTGTGCAAGCTCAATAGTTTTTTGTTTCATAATATTTGTTTATGACTAAAAGTGCGGTCTAATTTAACAAAATTTTCCTTTAATTTAAATCTGTTCAAATAAAAAACGGACAACCTCGTTATCCGTTTTTTATTAGTTTATGAAGAATCCTAGAATTGAACTTGCAAACGTAACCAATATTGACGTCCTGGCTCATTCACTCGAACAGTTTGAAGCCCCGCTGAAGGATCTGCGCCTTTACTTACAAATTCTGCATAGGATTTATTAAATAAGTTATCAATTCCGCCCTGCAAAGTGGCATATTTATTAATTTTCCACCCAGTATTAAAGGATAACGTTCCAAAGCCAGCGGAAGCACCGATGTCCTGCCCAATAATGTTGCCTTGTCCCGTTGCATAGCGTTTTTGGGCCGAAACCAATCGCCATAAAACTCCTGCACTCAAGGTTTCATTATCCCAAGTTAATGAGTTTTTCCATTCTAATGGTGGAGTTTGAGCGAGTGGACGGTCGTCCGTGCGATTTTTACCATAAGTATAAGCAAGACTACTACCGATTTCCCAGTGACGAGCAAATCTCCATTTGCCTTCAATTTCGCCGCCTAATCGAGTTGCCTTGATGTTACGAGCTGAGACATTTTTACCTACCCGTTCTAACATGATAAAATCGTGAATATCACTACCAAATAACGATACAGAAAAATCAAAGGCATCATTTTTCCAAATTAATCCCGTATCAATTTGACGGTTTTGTTCTTTATTCAACACTTGACTTGCACGGCGCTCCCAATAATCCGGTGCACGCTCTGCAACACCAAGACCAGCATAATATTTAATGCCATTAATCTCTTCTTCCCAACGGAAGAAGCCCGCATGTAAATCATAAGTACGTTTTTTATTCGGATGATTTGTCATTAAGGTGTCATATTCAGCCTTTACTTCATCATAACGATAACCTGCAATGAATTTACGGCTATCATTTATCGTCCATGCTCCTTCTGCAAATCCGCCCCATTGGGTGAAGTTTTGTTGCGGTTGATAAGGTTTATGCGTGTAACCTTCCCCTTTCATTTCCATACGCGCAAGGTGTTTGTCACGCATATAATCAATGCCAATCTGTAAATTAATATCCGGCCAATCAAAAGTTGCCTTTAAGTGTCCCGTATTTGTTTCACGTTTTGGGTTCATGGCTTTTTTAACTTGATTTCCCATCATGCTTAAATAACGCATACTATAAGTATCCATCACGTGATCTATCTTACTTTGACCGTAGCGTAATTCAAGTTCAGTGAACCATGGTGTAATATTTCGTTGTACAAATCGAACATTCCACGCATCACGATCAAACTTACTCCCATCCATCATTCGATCTGCATAAGCTGCTTCGCCTCTACTCCGTTCATAAGTTCCTGTCAATAAGGTATTTTCTGTCGGTGTGAAACCAAGCTGTAACATTTGATTACGGCGTTCAAAAGAGGAATGAACTCGATTGCCATCGCCATCTTTGTAATTTCCTGCCTCATTGTGTGACATACTCGTACGTAAATAACCATATTTACCACCAGCCATCGCATCAAAATAAGCATCACGGCGTTTATTTCCACCAAGGGTTACACTGCCATTTAAATAAGTGTTTTGCGTATCAAATTCAGGTTCTTTACGAACAAAATGTACTGCTCCAGCCACTAGACCCGTGCCTTGTGTGACTGTTTGAGGTCCTTTAGTAACAACTACTTCATCATAAGCGGATGGGAAAATATAAGCAGTTGGAGGATCCATACGATTGCTACATCCTCCATAAATAAATTGATCATCCGCTTGAATACTTAAACGAGATCCCCCCAATCCTCTAAAGAGCGGATCTCCAGAACTTCCCCCTTTGCGAATCACGCTCATATTTGCTACTGATTGTAGTAAATCGGCTCCATCACCAGCAGGTAAAGGTTGAAGCGTTGTTTTAGGATTAAGTTTGACTGAATTAGCATTCGTCTGAGTAACACCGGTGACCACAATAGGATCCAACAATGTTACAGGCTGTGCATCTTCAGCAAAAGCATTAGATAAGAAAAATGGAAGTGGAAGGAGAGCAAAATAAGATTTGTTATGCATAATCAATCCTTTGTTTGGCAATTAATTAAGAAAAGTTACAATTCAATCACATAAACAATTCCAAAAAAATAACCAACTGCTATGAAATATTTATCACATCAGTGATTGAACTTGCAATAACACTGTAATGAATCTTATTCTTATTAAAAACAAAATGCAAGGTGAAAAGATTACACTTTACGATGCATTTCTGGCAAACATACGACAGCTAACACCAATTGAACTATCCCTAAAATAGCGCAAGGAAGACCTAATAAAAAATAAGCACCTATAATGGTGTCAACAGTGCTATTCCAATCTAAATCAACAAAAAATAAAGATAATCCGACGATAATAGGAATTAAAAAAGGCATAAAAAATGCCACCAATAAATACCGCCCATAATAGCGACTTGCTTTTTCCCGAGTAACAAAAAAGATAAGTGTTGTCATCACCCCAGGTATAAATGAAATAAGAAAAGAAAGAAAAAATGCCTCTCCAACAAATTCAGAAATAATGACTGCACATAACAATGCAATAAAAAAGCTCCCAATAAAAAAACGCGGTATAGCCTTTTGTAAGGCATTATTCATCTTTATATTTCCTTTCAAATAAAATTAATAGCTCTAATAAGTAAGCAAAAATAAATTTTCCTACTTTAATACTACTTAAATGCTACGCTATATTCTTTTTCGTTAAAGCCAATCAATGCTTTACCATCTTGCAAAATAATCGGGCGTTTGATTAACGTTGGATTTTCAGCTAATACGGAAAGTGCGGTAGATTTCGAGAGTGTATTTTTCATATTTTCATCAAGATTACGCCAAGTCGTACTACGTTTATTGACTAAATTTTCCCAACCAAATTGTGCTTCTGCTTGTTGTAAGAATTGAGTATCTAATCCATCCACACGATAATCATGTAATTTATGTTGAATATTATGTTCAGTTAGCCACTTCAATGCTTTTTTCACTGTATCACAGTTTTTAATGCCATAAACGATAATCATATTCTCACCTCTAAAAATAAAAAATCCTCGATTTCATCTAGAACGAGGATTTTAACTCCTACATGAATTAATCACAAATAGATTAACCTATACAACTTATATATCCAAAAGAAAAAGTGCGGTGAAAATCAACCGCACTTTTCAAAAGGGAAATTAGAATTCGTAACCTACGCCCACTTTAGCGCCATAGTTATTCACTTTAGTATCGTCAAAGCTACCTAAACGGTTATATTCTAAACCACCGTTTGCATACACTTTGTCTGCTAATTTATATTTAGCACCCGCAACTACACCATAACCCACTTTGGTTTCAGAAGAGCTTTTATAACGTTGTTCTGCGCGGTCTTCAAATTTGAAACGGTTAGCCGCAAGACGAGCACCAACATAAGGTTCAATTTGAGAGTTGGTATCGAAGTCATAGAATACTGTCGCACCTAAACCTTGAACTTTAGTGCCTTGGAAGTTACCGTGATGAGTATAATCACCTGCTACACGTACATTACCTAATTTGTAACCTACTGCAACACGTGGCTCAATTTTAGTTTTGCTTGAACCACCATTGGTCAATTTAGTTCTTGAAAGACCAAGATCACCTTCTGCATATAAACCTGCATTTGCAGTTGAAGCAACCGCTAATGCTCCGACAACGATAGCTAATAATGATTTTTTCATTGGATAACCCCTGTTATTTGATTGAAAACACTAGAAATATACCATACTGCTTATTAATTTTCACTATGAAAAACCAATTTTTCGTGACATTTTCGGCATAAATAAGCAATTTTATCGCGTTGAATACGATTATGCCGCCGAATCGTTAAGTAATGAGTCTGACATTCACATTGATAAGCAAACATTTTGCCTTGTACATTCCCTACATCAAATTGATGGCAAGTATCAGCCGGGAGATTAAATAACTGTGTCATCACCGCTTGCCATTCCTGTCCATGTGGTTTCATCAGACCAAATACTTGATACACAATAAGATGGGCTAATTCGTGTGGAACCACCTGACGAATAAATTCATCTGAATTCTCAAGTAGCAAAGTGCGATTAAATTTAATCTCATTTTTCTGTAAATAGGCAACACCAGCCTTTACACCTCGCAAGTCATAACTGATTGTGGGAATAGGAAATTTCCGTTGAAAGTGATTTTCAGCGAGTTGTAATGTTTCTGCAAGTTTGCGCTGTACCTGCATTTTTAAATGCCGAAACTGAGTTTGAGATGACATCATCATGTTAAGTAAACAAAAACCGCTAAATTAGCGGTTTTTATCATATATATTTAATTCACTTATTTTAGACCCGCTGCTGCACGCAACTCTTCAGCACGATCCACTTTTTCCCATGGGAATTGTTCACGACCGAAGTGTCCATACGCAGCAGTTTGGCGATAGATTGGTTGAATTAAATTTAACATTTTAATTAAACCATAAGGACGTAAATCAAAGAATTCACGCACTAACTTAACCAATACTTCGTTTGATACTTTTCCTGTACCAAAGGTTTCTACCATGATCGATGTTGGTTCTGCCACACCAATTGCATAAGAAAGTTGAATTTCACAACGATCTGCAAGACCTGCTGCAACAATATTTTTTGCCACATAACGTGCGGCATAAGCGGCTGAACGGTCTACTTTTGATGGATCTTTACCCGAGAATGCACCTCCACCATGACGAGCAGCTCCGCCGTAGGTATCAACAATGATTTTACGACCCGTTAAACCACAGTCTCCCATTGGGCCACCAATCACAAAACGCCCTGTTGGGTTAATGAAATATTTTGTTTGTTGAGATAACCATTCACTTGGCAAAATTGGCTTGATGATTTCTTCCATCACGCCTTCATAAATTTCTTTTTGTGAGACTTCTTCACTATGTTGTGTTGAAAGGACGACTGCATCCACACCCACAATTTTGTTATCTTCGTATTTTAAGGTCACTTGGCTTTTCGCATCTGGGCGTAACCACGCTAGTTTTCCACTTTTACGCACTTCGGCTTGTTTTTCCATTAAACGATGTGCATAAGTAATCGCCGCAGGCATCAAGACTTCGGTTTCATTTGTTGCATAACCAAACATAATCCCTTGGTCACCCGCACCTTGATCTAATGGATTCTCACGATCCACACCTTGATTAATATCAGATGATTGCTTACCAATCGCATTTAATACCGCACAAGAATTGCCATCAAAGCCCATCTCTGAGTGTTTGTAACCAATATCACAAATGACTTGGCGAGTGAGATTTTCAATATCAACCCATGCTGATGTAGTAATTTCACCACCGACTAACGCCATCCCTGTTTTGACATAGGTTTCACAAGCCACACGTGCTTTAGGATCTTGTTTTAAAATTTCATCAAGTACCGCATCAGAAATTTGATCGGCAATTTTATCTGGATGTCCTTCTGAAACAGATTCAGAAGTAAATAAATAGCTAGACATAAGTTCTCTTCTTTTTGGATGTATTGACGTATAGACGTCTATAATACGCTTTTTTGACTAATACGCAAGCATTCCTATCAAGTATTTTTGAAATTTAACCAATTTTGTAACATTTGTTCACCGAATTCTGACATGTAAGACTCAGGATGAAATTGCACAGAAAAAATGGGTAAATTTTTGTGCTGTGTTGCCATCACGATTTCATCATCACAAACAGCTGTAATTTCTAATGTATCTGGTATACTCTCAGTTTGTACTGCCCAGGAATGATAAAGACCTATTTCAAATTCGGCAGGAAGCCCTAAAAATAAGCCTGAATTTGACCGCACTTTTAAGCGGCGTTTCTGCCCATGTCTCACACTTGACAAATTATAAAGTTCTCCGCCAAAGAATTTACAAAGGGTTTGATGTCCTAAGCAAACACCTAAAATCGATTTTGTTTGATAAAACCGTTCTAACATCGCAAATAATTGTGGATACGCGCTTGGAACATCTGGTCCTGGAGAAATTAAAATATGTGTATAACCTTCTACACAATCTAATGATAAATCTTCAACACTTACCACATCAAAACGCACCTGTAATTGGCGAATGAGATCCACTAAATTATAAGTAAAAGAATCATGGTTATTGATAACTAAAATTTTTTTCATACGGGCTAGTGCCATAATTCGGTGACTAAATTCATTTCAACATTATAGCGATTCTGCGTTAAAATCCTTTTTATTTTTTTATCTACAAGCCATGCAAACATTTATTCAGCAAGCTAATACTTATGGTGCATTACGCCAACCTTTTTTCTTCTTAATTGATTTTGAACAGAAGAAACCGCTTATTTGTTCTTTTGATGAAAGCGCTGAAAAAGGGCTGATTTGGGATATTCAAGGCGTAAAAAATATCACTGAAAATCAACCGCACTTTGCTTTGTCTATCATTGATAAAAAACCCATTACATTACATCAATATGAACAAGGATTTCATCTTGTTCAACACGAATTACAAAAAGGTAATTCCTATTTACTCAATCTCACTTATCCTACCGAAATCAAATTAAATGGGGATTTAATCCAAATTTTCCATTCAGTTGAGGCGCCTTATAAATTACTTTTTAAGGAGCAATTTGTCTGCTTTTCACCTGAATCCTTTGTGCAAATTCGACAAAACAAAATTTACACCTATCCTATGAAAGGAACGATTGATGCGAGCCAGCCTAATGCCAAAGCTAATTTGTTAAAGGATGAAAAAGAGCAACGAGAACATTACACCATTGTCGATTTAATGCGTAATGATCTTGCAATGGTTGCCAAAAATATCAAAGTATCTCGTTTTCGCTACATCGATAGTATTTACACAGAACAAGGCGAAATACTACAAACCAGTTCAGAAATTTACGGTGAATTAGAAGATAATTGGCAAAATAAAATTGGCTCAATATTAGCCGCACTTTTACCTGCTGGCTCAATTAGCGGAGCGCCTAAAGAAAAAACAGTTTCCATTATCCAACAAGCTGAAAAGCAAGAACGAGGTTATTACACAGGAATTTTCGGTATTTTTGATGGCGAAAGCCTAAATAGTGCCGTCGCAATTCGCTTTATTGAACAAAGAGGTGATAAATTTTATTTTCGTAGTGGTGGTGGCATTACCATTCAAAGCCAACTTGAAGACGAATATCAAGAGCTGATTGCCAAAGTTTACCTTCCAATCCAAAAGGAAAAGTAATGTTCCCTTTATTTGAAACCATCGCCATTGAAAATGGCAAAATTAAAAATATTGCTCTGCATCAAGCACGCTATGAGCGTAGCCTTATCACTTATTATGGAAAAAGTGCGGTCACTTTTTTTAATCTTTTAGATCTAATTCAAGTACCTAAGAAGCTACATAATAAGCTTGTTCGCTGTCGAATTGACTACAACGCTCATCAAACCAAAATTTTATACGTTGAATATACCCCTAAAACACATCGTGTATTCAAGCCCATAGTCTGTAATGAAATTGATTATTCGCTCAAATATGCTGACCGTGAACTTATCAATACCTTATTTGCACAAAAGGGAGAGGCTGATGAAATCATTATTATTAAAGAGGGATTTGTCACAGACTGCTCTATTGGTAATCTCGCCTTTAGAAACGGAACTCAATGGTTCACACCGAATACCCCTTTATTAAAAGGCACACAAAGGGAATATTTACTACAATCCGGTCAACTTCAAGAAATTGAAATTAGACAAGAACAACTTGAGCAGTTTGACGAAATTCGAGTTATTAATGCATTGAATGAACTATAAAACGCCCATTCATTTACCTCATTTTACTTGACTAAATCCAACATCTCTTGTGCATTCGCTAAAGCAAGATCCGTAATTTCACTACCACCGAGTAATCTTGCAAGGGCAGGAACGCGTTCTTCTTGAGAAAGTGCGGTCATTTTGGTTTCTGTTTTATCATCAACGGTAAATTTCTCAACATTAAATTGATGATGCCCATGACACGCCACTTGTGGTAAATGGGTCACACACAGTACTTGGCACTTATCGCCTAATTGACGCAACAATTTACCCACTACACTCGCTGTTTTCCCACTAATACCAACATCAACTTCATCAAAGATCAGCGTTGGAATCGCCGATTGATCCGATGTTAATACTTGAATAGCTAATGAAATACGAGACAACTCACCACCTGATGCTACTTTTGTTAACGGTTGCGCTTGTTGTCCTAAATTACTGCGTAAAGTAAAGACGATATTATCTGCCCCATTTGCCGCAACTTTCGTTAAATCTGAATTCACTTCGATGAAAAACTCGGCATTCTCCATTGCAAGCCCTTTAATGGAATTCGTCACTTGTTGGGCTAATTTCTCTGCAGCTTGGCAACGGCTTTCATGTAATTGTTTTGCCGTATTTTGCATTTTCTCAAAGGCGGCTTTTTCTTCTAGAATCAGGCGTTCTTCACTTTCTGAAAAATCTAAAAGTGCGGTCAATTCTGCTTTTAATTTTTGATGCCACTCCACCAACTCTTCAGGTTTGACATTATGCTTTCGTGCAAGTTGTAAAGCTTGTCCTAAACGTTGCTCAATCTCTTGTAGTAGCATCGGATCTTGCTCAATATGAGAAGCAAGATGTTGAACTTCACTTGTCGCCTCTTGCACTTGGATGAGTGCATCATTCAACATTGTTTGAACGGAAGCATATCGAGGATCTAACTCACTTAATTCATCAATATACTGTGTCGCACGATAAAGCATAGAATCAATGCTCACTGTTTCATTTTCACTGAGTAGCTGTAAGGCTGATTGAGATAATTGTGTCAATTGTTCGCTATTTGATAGACGATGCTGATCCTCTTCCAATTCCAAATATTCATTTGGACGAAGTGCAAACTCATCCAACTCTTCTACCTGATATTGTAAAAGTTGTTTCTTCGCTTCATTTTCGGCAACTTTTTGTTGGAAAGTTTTAACTTGTGTTTGAAGATTTTTCCACGCTTGATAAGCTTCTCGCATTTGAGCGAGTAAATCATGGTGATGTGCAAATGTATCCACTAACTGAAGTTGGTAGTCATTTTTTAATAATAATTGTGAAGCGTGCTGCCCATTAATATGAATAAGATATTGTCCTATTTCTTTTAATTGGGAAGCCGATACGGGTGTGCTATTGATAAAGGCTTTAGAACGCCCATCTGCATTAATAACGCGGCGTAAAATACAATCGGAGGGATTATCAGGATCTTGCAATTCTTGCGCTTGCAACCATTGATAAGCGGGGTTAGTTGACTCAATAAAAAATGTGGCGCAGATTTCGGCTCTTTCCTGCCCTTCTCGAACCATAGAGGTTTCAATACGCTGCCCCAAGCATAATCCTAACGCATCAATAGCAATGGATTTCCCTGCGCCGGTTTCCCCCGTGATCACAGACATTCCTTTCGCCAATTCAATCTCTAATTGACGAACAATTGCAAAATTATTGATGGTAAGTTGGGTTAGCATAAAAAAATCTCCTTAACTGTATATTCATATATTATAACTGTTACAATATACAGTAAAGAGATTTTTAAATTTTTAGATTAGAAATTTTTAAGCCAGCCTAGCTTTGTACTTAATACATTGTAATAATTATAATTTTTTAGATGTAATAGGCGCAGTTTATGCGGGCTTTTTTCAATGTGAACGATATCATCAGGAGAAAAATCTAGCGCAATTTGACTATCACATCCCAGTTCTAATTGAGATGTATTATGTTCCGCAAAACGAATTGAAATTTTGCTATCGCCATCAATCACTAATGGTCGAGAAGAAAGTGTGTGTGGGAACATCGGCACAAGGGCAATCGCATTTAAATTTGGCGTTAAAATCGGGCCGCCTGCGGAAAGCGAATAAGCCGTTGAACCTGTTGGTGTGGAAACAATCAAACCATCTGAACGCTGAGAAAACGCGAATTTATCATTGATGTAAACATGGAAATCAATCATGTGCGCAATTTTAGCTGGGTGAATCACCGCCTCATTTACGGCATTGCTACTGGAGATAATTTCACCGTTTCGTTCAATTTTAGCTTCCAATAAAAAACGCTCTTCTACAAAAAATTCACCATGTTCTAAACACGCTTCAAGCTGCGCATAAGCATTTTTCGGGTCAATATCGGTCAAAAAGCCTAAGTTGCCTCGGTTAATACCAATCATTGGAATATTATATTTAGCCAAAATGCGAGCACGCCCTAGCATATTGCCATCACCACCGATTACAATCACGAGTTGAGCTTGTTCTCCAATTTCTTCAACGGTTGCTAACACCTCTTCCGGTAAACCGAATTTTTCACCCACTTCTTTTTCGACTAAAACTTGATATCCTCGCTCTTTCAGCCACTGATACAAGTTTTTATGCATTTGCAAATTAATGTCGCGACGTGGTTTTCCCATCAAGGCGATGGTTTTAAATGATTTGACTAATTCATCCATAACTATGATTGCTCCCAAGTACAGACTTACCAATTTTTGACCGCACTTGAATTTAAAATTTTAGCCATTATATTACATAGCAATTCAGTTTTGCTAAAATAGCAATTCAGTTTTGCTAAAATAGCACTAATTTTTGATAAATGGAGAAAAAGATGTCAGAACAAGCACAAAACTTAAATGAAAATGAAGAACTTGTTGAAGAAGTTCAGCAAGAAACTACCCCAACGGAAGATCCGTTAGAAGAAGCAATCGCCCGCGTACAAGAGCTTGAAGAGCAATTAAAAGCGCAAGTAGAAGAAACCTCTAAAAAAGAGCAAGATTTATTGCTTCGCACGCGTGCTGAAATTGACAATATGCGCCGCCGCAGTGAACAAGACATCGAAAAAGCACATAAATTTGCGCTCGAAAAATTCTCAAAAGACATTTTAAATACCATTGATAACTTAGAGCGCGCGCTTGCAACGCCTGCCAATAAGGAAGATGAAAACATCAAAGCCTTATTCGATGGTGTCGAGCTGACTTTAAAAGAGTTACTCTCAACAGTTTCTCGCTTTGGTGTCGAGCCTGTTGGTTCAGTGGGTGACACCTTTAATCCGGATCTTCACCAAGCCATCTCTATGCAACCAGCAGAAGGCTTTGCAACGAATCAAATCACCACCGTTTTACAAAAAGGTTATACCTTAAATGGTCGCGTGATTCGCCCAGCCATGGTAATGGTTGCAGCTTAATTTCTTTTCTATGACTTAAAGAGCGGACGATTTTTCGTCCGTTTTTTTATTGCCAAAAATCTTGACATAGATCAAATTTATTAAAAAATAATTTGAGAATAATTCTCAATAAAAACACTATTGCTTTCCAGATTTATCAAGGTCTCGCCTCAATTTTAAGCATCAAAAAACATCAAATAACACTACATATTGTGTGTTGACCTATTAAATAAAACTATATATAGTGCTTTTGTTTTTTTTTAATTAGCCTATATAGGAGTCATAAAATGAATGCTTTCTTCGTGATTAAGCGTGATGGTTCACGAATTGGGTTTGACCTACAACGTATTACTAATGCAATCAAAAAAGCAGCAAGTGCGGTCAATATTGTTGATGAAATGTATATCCATGATCTGAGCCAGCAGATTAATACTGAAATTTTTAGTCATTATCAGCATGAAATTGATATCAACCAGCTTCAAAAAATTGTTGAAAATCACTTAATGACAAGCAAGTATCCACAAATTGCACGTGCTTATATTGAATATCGTCACGATCGCGACCTGGCACGTGAAAAACGCAGCCAATTAACCAAAGAAATTGAAGGGCTGATTGAGCAAAGCAACGTGGAATTGCTTAATGAAAACGCAAATAAAGATGCGAAAGTTATCCCTACCCAACGTGATTTACTGGCAGGTATTGTGGCAAAACATTATGCTAAACGTCATATTCTGCCAAGAGATGTTGTTGAAGCCCATGAAAAAGGGGAAATCCACTATCACGACTTAGATTACGCGCCATTTTTCCCGATGTTTAACTGCATGCTCGTTGATCTAAAAGGCATGCTTTCGCATGGCTTTAAAATGGGTAATGCCGAAATTGAACCACCGAAATCTATTGGCACAGCAACAGCGGTTACCGCACAAATTATTGCTCAAGTAGCCAGCCATATTTATGGCGGTACAACCATCAATCGCATTGATGAAGTGCTTGCACCGTATGTTCAACTCAGTTTTGAAAAACATTTGAAAAATGCCGCCCAATGGCAAATTCCGGATGCGGAAGGTTATGCAAAAGCGCTAATTGAAAAAGAATGTTTTGACGCATTTCAATCCCTTGAATATGAAGTTAATACGCTCCATACATCAAATGGTCAAACGCCGTTTGTTACCTTTGGTTTTGGCTTAGGCACAAGTTGGCAAGAACGTTTAATTCAACAGTCGATTTTGAAAAACCGTATTCGTGGTTTGGGTAAAAATCATAAAACACCGGTCTTCCCTAAACTGGTCTTTACCATTAAAAAAGGTGTGAACCAAAACGAACAAGATCCAAACTATGACATAAAAAAACTGGCATTAGAATGCTCATCAAAACGCATGTATCCCGATATTTTAAACTATGATCAAGTGGTTAAAGTCACAGGCTCATTCAAAGCCCCAATGGGTTGTCGTAGCTTCTTGGGTACCTATGAAGAAAACGAGCATGAAGTGCATGATGGCCGCAATAATTTAGGCGTGGTAAGTCTGAATCTGCCTCGCATTGCCCTTGAAGCACAAGGAAATGAAGAAAAATTCTACCGCACTTTAGATGAACGCTTAGCCCTCGCGAAGAAAGCCTTGCTTACCCGTATTGCTCGCTTAGAAAATACCAAAGCCCGTGTCGCGCCAATTCTCTATATGGAAGGCGCTTGCGGCGTTCGACTAAAAGCCGATGATAATGTTGCGGATATTTTCAAAAATGGACGAGCATCAATTTCTTTAGGCTATATTGGTATTCACGAAACCATCAATGCGCTGTATAAACAAGGGCATATTTTTGACGATGAACAACTGCGTGAAAAAGGCATCGCGATTGTGCGTCGTTTAAATGAAGCGGTAAAACAATGGCAGAAAGAAACGGGTTATGCATTTAGCCTTTATTCCACACCAAGTGAAAACTTGTGCGATCGTTTCTGTCGTTTGGATACCAAACAATTTGGTGTCATTGACGGCGTTACCGATAAAGGCTACTACACTAACAGCTATCACTTAGATGTAGAGAAAAAAGTGAATCCATACGATAAATTAGACTTTGAAATGCCTTATCCTGAATTAGCGAGTGGCGGCTTTATCTGTTATGGCGAATATCCAAATATTCAACATAACCTGAAAGCACTCGAAGATGTATGGGATTATAGCTACGATCGCGTGCCTTATTACGGCACCAATACGCCAATTGATGAATGTTATGAATGTGGTTTTACAGGAGAGTTTAATTGCACAAGTAAAGGCTTTGTCTGTCCGAAATGCGGTAATCATGACAGTGCAAAAGTCTCCGTAACCCGACGGGTTTGTGGTTATCTCGGCAG
>OIFP01000055.1_pt1 | contig 92726 bp, 108 predicted proteins | sample 1582061 | NCBI WGS metagenome assembly OIFP01 (sample SAMN07501072, study PRJEB24779) | human gut metagenome | isolation source: stool | host: human infant | place: USA: Pittsburgh, PA | reverse complement strand
GTAGGGAAGCCTGTGATAGGTTTGATTTCATACAGTAAATTATACTGCCCGATGGCTGCAATCTCCCAGCTTTGAATTGCTGCCACATAAAGCAAAATTGGCGCAAACCAGAAAATAGGCATAGATAAGCCTACATTGGATATACTTTGTAATGTACGTGAAAAAACACGTTGATTATAGACCGCACTTAATACACCGAGAGGAATACCTAAGATGCAAGCTAATAAAAGCGCGGTAAAACAGAGTTCTAATGTGGGTGGTAATACCGTAAAAATTAAATCTTTTAACGATTCTCCGCCATTATAGGTAATTCCTAAATCGCCCTGTAACAATGATGTAAGGTAATGATAATAGGCACTATAAATGTTATTTGTGACAAGTTCTGCATTGAGTGGATCTCGCATTAAAATGACAAAACTTAATATGGACAGAATCAATAATAAAATGCTTACCCAAATTATATGGCGAATGGCTGAAATGAGCACTATTTTTTCTCCTTATTCTTCATGAAATACAAGGTAGAAAAATTGATGCTACCAAATGGGGTCATCTCAATTCCTTTAACATTGCCGCGTGCGACCAAAAGTCGCTTGACGTTTGCAATCGGCACAATCGGCAACTCATTTAAAATAAGATCTTGCGCATGGTTATATGCTTTAGAGCGCTCATATAAATGATTGGTCGCCAGTGCACGATTCATCATCTTATCAAATTCAGGATTACACCAATTTGATAAATTTGTGATTTCATTTTGCGTATCACAACTTAAAATTGGACGCATAAAACCGTCAGGATCAAGGTTTCCAGCAAGCCAACCAGTTAAGATTAAATCGTAATCTTCTGTGCCTTTACGTAATTGTTCGATTAAATATGTACGTGTGACTGACCGCACTTTAACATCCACGCCCGCTTTGGCTAAATCCCATTTGATGAGCTCCGCCATTTTAATGGGAGCAGGGTTATACACTTGCTCTTCATTCATCACCCACATATTTAATGTGAGTTTTTTATCGCGTAATGTTTTTTCTGCTTCTGCAGGCTGATAATCATAAGGAAAATCAGGCGTATTAATTGCAGAAGCCCAAGAAATCTCAGGGATAATGTTATTCGCCACCGTTGCTGTGTTGTGGTAAATATTTCGCACAATTCTAAAACGATTCAAGCTTTGCGAAATGGCTTGGCGAATGGTTTTATCCTGCATTAATGGTTTTTGGAAATTAAAAGCCAAATAGGCTAAGTTCATTCCATCCGTAGATTGTAGATAATAACGGTCGTCCTTTTCACTTAACAAGCCGAGTTGGCTAACTTCAGGATAAGAGGCGATTTGGCATTCATTGTTAAAGAATTTAATTAAACGTCCCGTGCGATCCGCTGAAAGATCCACAATGATATTTTTAATTTTGGCTTCTTTTTTCCAATAATCCTCATTGCGAACCAAGCGAACATATTGGTTATACACGTAATCTTTTACTTGATAAGGGCCAGTGCCAACAGGATGCGTATCCAATTGGGTGAGGTTATCATCCGCACTTAATTGATACGCATATTCTTGTGAGAAAATAATAGAGTATTGACTGGCAAGATGCGACAGAATTGAAGCATCGGGTTCAAATAGATCAATTTTGACCTGATAAGGGTTCGTTGCTGTGATGCTTTTAATTTTTTGGTTTAATTTTATACTTTCAAAATACGGAAAGTGAACCTTCTTAGCCTGCTCATGGAAGATTCTATATTGTGGATTTTTGTAGGTGACCACATCATCTGAAAGTGTAGGCAGGTAAGTATCGTGTCCTAAAACACGATTAATCGAAAAGACCACATCTTCTGCATTAAAGTCACGCGTAGGCGTAAACCAAGGAGTGTGATGGAATTTCACCCCCTTACGAAGGTTAATAAGAATTTGTTTACCATCAGACGAAATAGAATAAGACTGCGCTAACACAGGAACGAGTGCTGCACTATGATCTTTAATATCAAATAATTTGTTATAAATTTGCTCCGTCACCACATTCATACTGGTGCCGGCGTCTGCAGTTTGCGGGTTAAAGGAAAAACCCGATGCATTTGTGCAGTATGTTAAGCCGTTTTCTGTCAGCATTTCAGGTATGCGTGGGGCGGCTTGTGTCAGATTCATTTGACTCAACCCACACAATAAAAAACAAAAAGTGACATTTCGACGTAACATAGCTTTATTATTAAAGACTGTTTTGTGATAAATTGGGTGAATTGTAAAATATCTTGGCAAAAATGGCTAGTTATTGGATTTTTAGGATATGTTTAAGTCAATTAATCGGGAAATTAATCAACTAATCAATCGTGGATTTGACCGCACTTTACGTTTGGCTGTGACAGGGCTGAGTCGAAGCGGTAAAACAGCCTTCATTACGAGTTTGATTAATCAATTGTTACATATTAATCAAGAGGGAAACTCTCATCTTCCTTTATTTGAGGCCGCTCGAAATCACTCTATTTTAGCGGTAAAACGTGTGCCGCAGCAGGATTTAAGTATTCCACGTTTTGATTATGAAGCCAATCTCAATGATTTAATGAATAATCCACCACAATGGTGCCAATCAACTCGAGGAGTAAGTGAAACACGACTTGCCATTCGTTTTGAACGCCAATCGGGTTTACTTCGTCATTTTAAAGAACGCGGCACATTATATTTAGATATTTTTGATTATCCTGGTGAATGGCTATTGGATTTACCTTTGCTAAATCTAGATTTTCAACAATGGTCGCTCGAACAAGCCAACATTACATCGGGTGTTCGTCAACAGTTTGCGCAAGATTGGTTGGATAAACTGAAAAAACTCGACCTAAGTGCGGTCGTCAATGAAGATGTTTTAGCACAGATTGCAAAATCTTATACCGATTATTTACTTGCCTGCAAAGCAAAAGGAATGCAATTTATTCAACCTGGCCGATTTGTTTTACCTGGTGAATTAGAAGGCGCACCTGTATTACAATTTTTCCCGTTATTGCATTTGTCAGAAGAACAATGGCAAAAACTGAAAAGAGAAGCAAAATTCAATAGCTATTTTGCCGTATTGAATAAGCGATATGATTATTATCGTAATAAGGTGGTGAAAGGCTTTTATGAAAATTATTTTTCGACCTTTGATCGACAAGTGATTTTAGCTGATTGCTTAACGCCACTGAATCATAGCCAACAAGCCTTTATCGATATGCAAACAGGGCTTAATCAGCTTTTTAAAAATTTCCATTATGGGAAACGCAATTTACTTAATCGCTTGTTTTCCCCAAATATTGATAAGCTCATGTTTGTGGCAACAAAAGCCGATCATATCACAACCGATCAAATTCAAAACTTAATTAGCCTTATGCGTCAATTGGTGCAAGAGGGCGGTCGTCACGTAGAATTTGAAGGAATTGATACAGAATACACAGCAATTGCCGCCATTCGTGCGACGAAACAGGTTTTAGTTAATCAAAATGGTAAACAAATTAAAGCTATTCAAGGTGTGCGTTCTTTAGATAAACAACTGATTACACTTTATCCGGGGTCTGTACCTAGTAAACTACCTAATGCAGAGTTCTGGTCAAAACAATCTTTTGATTTTGATTCCTTTGAACCTCAAGTTTTACAACAAGGTGAAAGCATCCAGCATTTAAGAATGGATGCAGTCTTACAGTTTTTATTGGCGGATAGGTTTGATTGATAGAAAAATCAAATCAATTTAATTGTCAAATACTTAATATAAACCACTATTTTTTTATTGGTATTTAGGTAGAATCAATTTGAGTCTTTCTAAAGTAAAGGAGCTTATGATGAAAATGAAAACTCTCTTAGCATTAGCAATCAGCGGAATTTGTGCTGCTGGCGTGGCAAATGCACATGACCATATGGCAAAACCAGCAGGTCCTTCAATCGAAGTAAAAGTACAACAATTAGATCCTGCAAACGGTAACAAAGATGTAGGGACTGTAACCATTACTGAATCAAATTATGGTTTAGTATTTACACCAAATCTACAAGGTTTAGCTGAAGGTTTACATGGTTTCCACATTCATGAAAATCCAAGCTGTGATCCAAAAGAAAAAGACGGTAAATTAACAGCAGGTTTAGCGGCTGGCGGTCACTGGGATCCTAAAGGTGCAAAACAACACGGTTATCCATGGCAAGATGATGCTCACTTAGGTGACTTACCGGCTTTAACTGTATTACATGATGGTACAGCAACTAACCCTGTTTTAGCACCACGTCTTAAAAAATTAGATGAAGTTCGTGGTCATTCTATTATGATTCACGCAGGTGGCGATAACCACTCAGATCATCCAGCTCCACTTGGCGGTGGCGGCCCACGTATGGCATGTGGCGTGATTAAATAAGTCGATTCTTAAAGACAAAAAAAGTGCGGTCAATTTTGACCGCACTTTTATTTTTTACCGCTTTATTTAACCACTTCCGCCGTATATTCCAATTTATGAATTGCATTAATTAACTGCTCATCAGCAACTTTTGGATCTTCTACAACAGTCACAGTTCTATCTTTAATGGAGGCTTTAGTGGAAATAACACCATCAATATTGCGTAATTCTTTATTCACTAAATAAGCACAAAGCTGGCAGTTCATTTCATTTACTTTTAGCACAACTTGCTTTGTTTCTTCCGCTTGTGCGATAGAGAAGGTGAATAGTGAAAGCAAAAGTGCGGTCGTTAATTTCTTCATTTTTTGTTCCTAATTAGAAAGCTCTAAAATCCACGGTAAAATGGTTGGATAAGTTAAGAAAAAGAGCATGACGATAAATACAATCCAATACAAAACAATGAGCTTTTTACGGGAAATGTATTTGCTGCAAATGATTTTTTTGGAAAACATCAGCAACCAAAAACCGTAGGCAAAGGCGCATAATGAAATGATAAGCATCGGAATGTGTAAATAGTCATATTCACCCAAACCGATCAACCATGTGGATGACACGCCAAATACTAAATAGATTAAAGGCGCAATACAGCACAAAGTTGATGCCACCGCAGCACTTAGCGCGGTGGCAATCGCAACCCAAAAAGATTTATTAGAGCTTTTTAGAGACGTAGTCATATTTAAATTCTTTCGGATCAAAGGAATTTAGCGGGTCACCACCGACTTCGGCATACGGATAGCCAAAGTTGTTGAGTGGAGCAAGTTCTGGTTGCGGATATAAATCGAAGTCACGAGCATGGTTAAAGCCAACCCAGTTTGCTTCCCAGTTACCGAATAAGTATTTGGCAACGGCTTGAGTATCCTTATCGTCAACAGATTTTTTCTCCGCTAAACGCATTTTTGCCACGTCTGCAGAATCAACAGGCACCCAGCCGAATCCTGCAAGATAGAACTCAGCACGACAATGCTGACCACCGCTTACATTTGCTACGCCATGTTCGTCCGCACTACCGAATGCACCTTTAGAGTATTTGCCCATTTTATCCGCTGCACCTAAACGAATACCGAAAATTTCACGAGCCGGAATACCGCTAGCGCGAGCAAGTGCAACGAAAACAGAGTTAATATCGGTACATTTACCTTTTAACACACCAGTGGTCAGAATTTTTTCTACATCACCATCGCCACAGCCTAGAACAGAATTGTCACGTTCCATATTGTTGACGATCCATTGGTGAATCAACTCAGCTTTTTTCAATGGATTGGTTTCAGTGCCCACAATTTTATCGGCGAACTGTTTCACAATGCCATCAGTTTTAATATGTTGAGTCGGTTTTAAATATTCTTGTACATCAACAGAATAGTGAATATCTTTTGGTGGCTTGTAATTTTCTAATGCACCTTTAACCATAGGTTCACGATCTTTGGTTTCAATCACCATTGTGATTTTTAAATCGCGTTTTTGTGCATCTTTATCCCAAGTCGCAAAGAGCGTTTTCGCACCATATTTGTTGTTTTCTGTCACATAAGCATCCAAATAGTTACCTTCAAAATGGATAGATTTTACCTGTTGATACTCGCCATTAAACGGTAAAGGCACCCAAAGATTTGCTTGTCCTTGCGAACCTTTTGGCGCGACTAAATCATAAGTTTGAGTGAATTCATACAGATGAGAATCGGTATTGTAGTTTGGAATGTCGGTATTGGCGTAAGCCATGGAACATGCGGAGAGCACCGCAGTGGCGATAAGTTTCTTCATGATAAGATCCTTATAGTTAGTTAACAGTTAAAACTTAACACATTAGATAAACTAATTGTGGACATAGCTATAGTAGCTCATTTTATTTTCTAGTCAATATTGCTTTTTTATTTCAGCCATTTAAGATTTGCTAAAGAAATTTGAAGTAAAATACCGTTTCTATTTTTATTGGAAAGAATAATGACAAAACAAATTTTTACACAATCTCAACAACAAGAAGAGGAAGAAATTCTGCCTAAGCAGGAATTTTATAATGTTGAAACCACCATTGATAATGAACCTTTAGAAGGAGAGTTGTTGGACGAGCAATTTGAGCAAATTGTGAAGCCTAAATCGAGTGGTTGGAAAACGGCTTTAAAATTGACCGCACTTTTATTTTTAGGGGCGACGGTTGCACAATCTGTTCAATGGATTTGGGACAGTTATCAAAATCAACAATGGATTTACCTTGCTTTTGCCTTGGTGAGTTTTGTCGTTGTGTTGTTTGGTTTATCTGAAATCATCGCAGAATGGCGACGTTTGGTTAAGCTTAAAAAACGCTTGAATTTACAAGAACAAAGTCAGCGATTAATAGGTGAAAGTGCGGTTAAAAATCATCAAGTTTTTTCAGAACAGGATAGCGAGAAAGGAAAAGTCTTGTGTTTATCGATTGCTGATACCTTAAAATTGGACTCGCAACATCCCTCAATTGTCCAATGGGAAAAACAGCTGAATGAAAGTTATTCTGCTCGCGAAGTTACCCATTTATTTAGTAAGACTGTGTTGCAATCTTTTGATCAAAAAGCGAAAAAACTGATTACGAAAATGTCGGCAGAATCCGCTGTGATTGTGGCAATCAGTCCTTTAGCCGTTATTGATATGTTTTTTATTGCGTGGCGAAATATTCGTTTAATCAATAAAATTGCAGCAATTTATGGGATTGAGCTAGGGTATTTTACCCGTCTTCGCTTACTTAGAATGGTGTTAGTGAATCTTGCTTTTGCTGGTGCAACGGAGATTGTACAAGATTTAGGGATGGATTGGCTTTCGCAAGATATTACCGCAAAACTTTCTGCACGAGCTGCACAGGGGATCGGCGTGGGATTATTGACGGCTCGATTGGGTATTAAGGCTATGGAGTTTTGTCGCCCACTAGCATTTGATAAAGCAGAAAAGCCAAAGCTTTCTCATGTGCAAAAAGAATTGCTGACGGTGATGAAAGATACGGTACTAGGTAAGAATAAACTGAAAGAAAAAGAAGAAGTGTAATAAAAAAGTGCGGTTAAAATTGACCGCACTTTTTTTGTATAAAAGAGATGATTAAAGTCCCGCTTTTAAGCTTGCCTCAATAAAGCGGTCAAGATCGCCATCCAGTACGGCTTGTGTATTACGATTTTCAACGCCTGTGCGGAGATCCTTAATACGCGCATCATCTAACACATAAGAACGAATTTGGCTGCCCCAACCGATATCAGATTTATTATCTTCCATCGCTTGTTTGTCCGCATTTTTCTTTTGTAACTCAAGCTCATACAATTTCGCTTTTAACTGCTTCATGGCTTGATCTTTATTTTTGTGTTGAGAACGATCGTTTTGACATTGTACGACAATCCCACTTGGCATGTGAGTAATACGCACCGCACTTTCGGTTTTATTGACGTGCTGACCACCCGCACCGGATGCACGATAAACGTCAATGCGTAAATCTGCAGGATTGATTTCAATGTCAATATCATCATCAATTTCTGGATAAACGAAAGCCGCTGCAAATGATGTATGGCGGCGATTGTTGGAGTCAAATGGGCTTTTACGCACTAAACGATGAATACCGGTTTCTGTGCGTAACCAACCGAAAGCATATTCGCCACTGACACGAATCGTCGCTGATTTTAAACCCGCCACATCACCATCGGATACTTCCATTAATTCTGTTTTAAAGCCTTTGCTTTCAGCCCAACGGAGGTACATGCGAAGTAACATTTCCGTCCAGTCTTGTGCTTCTGTACCACCGGAACCTGCTTGTAAATCGACATAACAATCACATGCATCATGTTCACCGCTAAACATGCGTCGGAATTCTAATTTTGCGAGTTGTTGTTCAAGCTCATCTAATTCAGCAACGGCTTCATTGAAGGTCTCTTCATCTTCCGCTTCAACGGCTAATTCAAGCAGCCCTTCAACATCTTCTAAACCTTGTTCTAAATTTTTGATGGTATCAACCACTTGTTCAAGTGAAACACGTTCTTTTCCAAGCGCTTGGGCTTTTTCGGGTTCGTTCCACACATCAGGTTGTTCTAATTCGGCATTGACTTCTTCTAAACGCTCGATTTTTGCGTCGAAGTCAAAGATACCCCCGAAGCACAGAAGTGCGCTCGGAAAGGTCAGCAATTTTGTTTTTGATTGGATTAATTTCAAACATAATGACTAAATAAGCTTTTAAGTTAAATTAAGATTGAAATTATAAAGGAACTACAGAGGATTGGGTAGATTATTGAGCAATAAAAAACCTTATTTATTTTTAGAATAAATAAGGTTCTTAATATAATTAAAAAGGATGAAATTATTCCTCTGCAGGGAATTTTTCTTCTAATTGATCTGCTAATTTGTCAATAGCATCGTCTTTTGCGTTTGCTTTTGCGACAGCTTCAGGAACTTTACCTGCATTGTCAGCAGATGGTGATTTGACTTGAGATAAAATTAGTTGAGCCACTTCTTTTTCAGCATCTACATATTCTTTATACATAGAAACAAGTGGTGAAACTTCTTCACTTTTAATGCCTAATGCTTCTAATTCGGCTACATGTTCTGCTGCTTTTTTATCAAATTCTGCAACAGCAGTTTCAGTTGCGGCCACATTGCTACTTGAAGAGGCAGTAGCAATTGCATCAAAACTTGCTTCAAGTTTTTGGCCAGCTGTTTCTTCCCACGCTTTAAATTTTTTCACTTCTTCAGCTTGTTGAGATGCAGCAAATGCACTAATAGAGCTGAAAGTTAATGCTGCAATAGCTGTGATTTTTAATAAGTTTTTCATTGAGATATCCTCTTTGAGTAGAATTAAAAATTGTACCAGAATGGGTACAGTTGGCATTGTAATAAAGTATAGTTATTTGATCAAGTATTTAGTTGATCTTTTTAGTATGCTATTTAGAAAAAATAACAGTTTTGCATAAATCATCAATTACTTTATAATTCAGGCTCATTTTCATAATAAATTAGGAACAACGAGTATGAATAAATTACTGACCGCACTTTTAGTTACGGTTTCGGTTAACGCAATGGCAGATAATGCTACGATTAAATCAAAATTGCAGGCATTAGGTGCGAAAAATATAGAAGTAAAAGATTCGCCTGTAAAAGGCCTTAAAACTGCTGTGACAGATCAAGGTATTTTATATGTGAGTGAAAATGGTCAATATGTTTTGCAAGGTAAGATGTATGAATTAACGAATAAAGGTCCTGTTGATGTAGCGAGTAAATTTCTGGCGGATAAAGTGAACGCATTAAAAAATGAAATGATTGTTTATCCGGCAAAAAATGAAAAACATGTTGTGACAGTATTCATGGATATCACTTGCCATTATTGTCATTTACTCCATCAACAAATAAAAGAGTATAATGATTTAGGTATCACTATTCGTTATTTGGCATTTCCTCGAGCAGGAATGAATGAAACTGCTCGCCAAATGGAAGCAATTTGGACGGCAAAAGATCCTGTATTTGCATTGGACGAAGCAGAAAAAGGTAACTTACCGAAAGAATTGAAAACCCCTAATATTGTAAAAAAACACTATGATTTAGGTATACAACTTGGTGTGAAAGGTACGCCAAGTATTGTGACTTCAACAGGTGAAATGCTTGGCGGGTATTTAAAACCTCAAGATTTATTAGCTGTGTTACAAGAATCAGCACAATAATTATTAGTAGTGAGGGCGTATTGTATGCGCCCTTAAAATATTCATGTCATCAAAGTACATATCGAATGTTCCTTTAATGTAATTTTAAATAACGAAACACCGTGAAAAAACTCATTAAACGTCGTGAAATTCCTGGCGGAAATCCTGTTTCAGATAATACATTACTCGATCGTCTCTATCGTTCTCGTCATATAAAAAATAGTCAAGAATTAGACCGCACTTTGCAATCAATGCTAAATCCCAATCAATTATACGGTATTCAACAAGCCGTGAATTTATTGGTTGATGCTTATCAACAGAAACAAAAGATTGTTATCGTTGGTGATTTTGATGCTGATGGGGCAACCAGTACGGCACTTTCTGTCTTGGCTTTATGTATGCTTGGTTTTACTGATGTAGAATATCTTGTGCCGAATCGTTTTGAACAGGGTTATGGTTTGAGTGTGCCTGTTGCTGAAATGGCAATGGAAAAAGGCGTGCAGTTATTGATGACAGTAGATAACGGGGTATCATCCTTTGAGGGCGTAGCGTATTTAAAAGAGCAGGGCGTGAAGGTGTTGATTACCGATCACCACTTGCCACCAGAAATACTGCCGACTGCTGATGCTATTGTTAATCCAAATTTGCAACAATGTGATTTTCCCTCAAAATGTTTAGCCGGTGTGGGCGTGGCGTTTTATTTAATGCTCGCTTTACGAGCTAAATTTCGTGAGTTGGGTATTTTTACGGCAGAAACACAACCTAATTTTACTGAGCTACTGGATTTAGTCGCGCTCGGTACAATTGCAGATGTTGTTCCTCTTGATCAAAATAACCGCATTTTAGCTCATCAAGGGTTGATGCGAATTCGTGCGAAACGTTGTCGCCCTGGAATTATTGCTCTCGCGGAAGTGGCTAATCGAGAAGTTGAAAAACTTTGCTCGGCTGATTTAGGCTTTGCGATTGCACCACGTTTAAATGCTGCAGGGCGATTAGATAATATGTCTGTTGGTGTGGAGTTATTACTTGCAGAAAGTATGCAAGAGGCAAGAGAACAAGCTTTGGATTTGGACAGCTTAAATCAGGCTCGAAAAGAAATTGAACAAGGCATGAGGCTCGAGGCTTTAGAAATTTGCCGCAATCTCACCGCACTTTCCGATGAATTACCGATGGGAATAACCTTATTCCAGCCAGATTGGCATCAAGGTGTATTAGGCATTGTAGCTTCTCGAATCAAAGATCAATATCATCGACCAGTCATTGCTTTTACACAAGATCAAGAAGGTATTTTAAAAGGTTCTGCACGTTCAATTGAAGGCTTGCATATGCGCGATGTATTAGAACGCATCCATTCTCAACATCCGGATATGATTTTAAAATTTGGTGGTCATGCTATGGCAGCAGGATTAAGTATTAAAGAAAGTTTTTTCCCTGATTTTCAAAAGATTTTTAATCAAACGGTGCAAGATTGGTTAAATGAAGATCAATTACAAGGTGTGATTTGGACGGATGGCGAACTTCAAGCAAATGAATTTAGTATTGAAACGGCAGAAGTGATAAAATCTGGTGGACCTTGGGGACAATCTTTTCCTGAGCCTGTTTTTGATGGTGAATTTAAAATTTTTGAGCAACGTACTATTGGGCAAAATCAAAATCATTTAAAAATGCTTGTTGAGCCTAGAAATGGCGGTCCATTATTAGATGCCATTGCGTTTAATATTGATACTCGGTATTATCCCGACTTGTCTATTAAACAGGCAAAATTTGCTTATAAATTAGAAATTAATGAGTTTCGAGGAAATCGAAACGTCCAATTATTAGTCGATTATATTGAGCCAGTTAGTTTATGAAAAAATTTTGGCAGAATACATTTAAAGGATCATTTGCAATGATGTTGCTGAGCGTGACAAATGTCGCATCCGGTGAAGTCAATGCGAAGGATTTTTCCGCCAAAAATTCACCACACTTACCGCCTGCAAATGTGACACAGTTTGAAGACGGTAGAGATTATTTTTCATATCAAGAACCTATTGAGCAGATTAGAAGAAGTGATAGTAGAATTCCTATCCAATTTTTCTTTGATTACGACTGTCGGGTTTGTTCTTCAGCTCAAGATATCTTGCAACTTTATAGCCAAATTCGCCCTAATAAGGTGGAATTAGAAGAATATCCTGTCGCCACGAATGAGGCTAGATTTTCAGCGACAATATTCTATACATTACAGCGTTTAAAAGTGGGCGAGTTATCGGATACGCTGTTATTTGAAACTTCTGAAAAGGCGCGTTATACCGAATTATCTACATTAGATAAGATGCGTGAATGGGTAATCTCGCAAGGAATTAGTAAAGTTGAATTTAACAAAGTTGTGCATTCTTCAGAAGTGAAAAAGGATGTAAGTAACGCTATTAATTTGACGGAAGAATATGGTGTTTTTACTTTTCCTTATGTAGTTATAGGTGGGAAATATGTTCTCACCGCAAGTACGCTGTATAACGATGATTATGGAGTGGCAGTATTAGATTTCTTAGTGAATAAACTCGAACAAGAAAGGAAAAATTAATGAAAATCGGGATTGTTGGTGCAATGGCACAAGAAGTGGAGATTTTATCCCAATTAATGACAGATAAAAAAGAGACAAAAGTTGCAAGTGCGGTCATTTTTGAAGGCAAAATTAATGGCAAAGAGATCGCGTTATTGCAATCTGGGATTGGTAAAGTCGCGGCAGCTATTGGTACCACAGCTTTATTACAATTGGCTAAACCGGATGTGGTTTTAAATACGGGCTCAGCGGGTGGTGTTGCGAAAGGCTTAAAAGTGGGGGATATCGTTATTTCAGATGAAACCCGATATCACGATGCCGATGTGACAGCTTTTGGCTATGAAAAAGGTCAATTACCCGCAAATCCAGCTGCTTTTCTTTCAGATAAACAATTAGCAAATTTAGCCGATGAAATTGCCCAATCACAAGGACAAAATGTAAAACGCGGTTTAATTTGCTCTGGTGATAGTTTTATTAATAGCGAAGAAAAAATTGCTCAAATTAAAGTTGATTTCCCAAATGTGACTGCAGTAGAAATGGAAGCCACGGCGATTGCGCAAGTTTGTCATGCCTTTAACGTACCTTTTGTGGTCGTTCGGGCAATTTCGGATGCAGGCGATGGCGAAGCGAGTATGTCTTTTGAAGAGTTCTTACCGTTAGCTGCAAAACAGTCTTCGGCATTAGTATTAGGGATGATAGACAGACTGTAGTAATAATCTTTTAATAAGATAATAAATTCTAAAATTGAATCATAAACATTATTTAAAAAGGCATAGTTAATTGACTATGCCTTTTTATATAAACCCATTAGAATTTATAGTTTAAACTAAAAATATAAGTTCTTCCTCGTGCAAAATTGTAAAGCACAGATTTATCTTTTATTCCGTTATCGCAAGTATCATTTTTGCTACAAATGGAATCATTTAAGCTTGAATAATAGCGTTGAGATGCCGCATCGTTGCCAGAATCTAAAGGATCAACATAACGTTTATCTAGTAGGTTTTGTACTTCAGCTTTGATAATCAAATCTTTGATAGGTTCGTAACTTATATGCAAATCTAAAATAATTGGTTGTTTATTAATTTCTTCTGTTTTCTTAATTGCATAATAAGTTCTTTCATGACTAGTATTTAATTCAAATTCAGAGCCGTTAATATATTCTTCTTGAATGGTTGCTCGTTTGCTTTTCCCATAGTAACGAGCTGCGATACCAACAGTTAATTTTTGATCAAACCAGCGAGAGCCAAGTTCTAATCTTCCATAATCTTTAGGTAACATTGAGATACGAGATAGACCATAACCTTGTTTTAGAATGTCATCTTTTGATGCGTTGTTAGGACGTGGACTTGCATCTGCATAATTGGTTGGTTGATTTGTTCGTTGGTATGCATAAGACAGATTTGCAAAGAAACGTCCCATGTCATAGTTAATTTCTAACTCGACGCCGCTCTTTTTCACAATAGGCTTATAATTTTGATGAGCAATGGTAAATCTAAATCCATTATCAGCAGCCCAGTCAGGAACAACGCCATCTCTCCACCATACACCATATACATTATGAATATAATTTTTGATGAAACTACGATATCCCACTAGTTTTAAACCTAGAACATCTTCTTCTGTAAAAACAGCTTTTTTATAGGTGTTAAACCCTAGTTGATAAGTTTCTGCTCGCTCAGGTTTTAATGCCGTATTTACGCCAACATCAGATACTTGAGAGAAGAACATTTCTTGAATATTTGGCATTCTATGTGTGCGCGAATAGGTGAAAAACGGCATAAAATAATCATTGATATCCGCGCTAAGCGTTGCTGAGTGGTTTATCGCTGTTTTATGTCCTGATTTATGCAAAATCGGTTCATTAATTTGTGTTGGTGTATTTTCATAACCTACATACTCACCGTTAAATGCATAATGCGTAAAATTGACACTATAGTCTAAATGGTAAATTCCTTTAGAAAGTGCGGTATCAAAATAAACAGTTTTAAATTGTTGTTTACCAGAAGGTTGTAAGATCACTGAACGTTGTGGTAATCCGCTTTTGCTTCCTTGGAAGCGACCTAAATAACTATAGTTTCCTTGGGAGTGTGATTCATTGTTATAAAACAAACTTAATTCTTCTGGAAAACGGTTTTTACTATACTCATTAATAAAGTAGTTAAAGCCCAATGTGGTTTTTAAATCGATTTCTTTTGGCAATAAAAAAGTATAGCTATTGTTAATATCAATAATATTTGCCACATTCTTCGTAATTAATTTATCTTCTACTTGCCAACCAGAAAAGAATGCACCTTTAGGATAAATGGTTTTACCCAAGTTGTGTGCTACCATCAAATTGAGATCAAGATAGCGATTATTATTAAAATTATAATTTAATTGATAATTACGATTTTCAATTTTTCGAGAACCAATTTTATTATCGAGAGTACGAATTTGTGCACCTAAATTATGGCGATCATCACCATATTCAAATTTTAATAAATGGCTACGAGAACGAGATTGCAAACTGCCAGGCTCAATAGGGGCAACGCTGTATTGATCTTTATTACGTTCAAATGAGTTGTTTGTTGAATCCACATCATTTTGTAATTCGGGGATATCTTTGGGAGGCACACCATTTTCTAATTCTCTCAGAATTTTTTTTCTAGTTTCATTTTTATAAGTATTAAGTTGATAGCTAGATGTATTGTAACGTGGTTCGTTAGGCGTATCTTCTTCACTAATATAATCATAATTTTCTTCTTTTCTTTCTACTCGAGTAATACATCCCGGTGTTCTTGTTTCAGTTACTCCAGTCAATTCATCTGTAGTTGTAATTGGATCTGTATTTCCGTTAAATGTTGGGGTTGGCGCATTGCAAGACCAATGATTTTTGTTTAAATCGGGTGTCCATTGTCCTGTAGAATTTAAAATATAACCTGCATTGTGGAAATAAGCTTCTTTTTCTTTGGCAAGAATATCTTGCCCAAGTGTAGCTAATCGTTCTCCTCCACCGATACGATAATCTTGTGAGACTTCACGTTGACTATAGCCATATGCCACACCGACATACCCTCCATTATCAAGCCATTTTCTGCCTGCAGCTGTGGTCATAAAATTCGACTTAGTTTCATTGCTACCAGTCATACCTTTAACAACTAAACCAAAAGGTCTATCATCCGTGATAATATCGTTAACCCCCAATGTTCTAAAATTAGCACTACCAGACAATGTGTTTATACCGCTGGAACCTGAGAAATTGCTTTTATTGATATCGACACCAGCAATGAAATTAGGATCTATCGCGGCACCAAATTGAGAGCTACCGCCTGATTGGCCTGAATCCATTGAGGTAGAATAAAAAGTTTGCGTTACGCCATCAACCATAGTATTGACACGACCTAACCCATTTTCGCCGCGAATATTAACAGAAACTACGCCAGCCCCTTTATCTTGTTGAGTAAAAGCACCAGGGATACTTCGAATAACTTGATCGATAGTTTGAGTATTCTTAAATATATGCTCCCTTGTACTTTTAGCTTTTGCTTCTGTGAATGGTTTCTTATCATTAGCCACATTTTTTTCGACCACATTTATTTGATCGAGTATTTCTTCTGTTTGAGCTTCAGCAATATTAATATTCATTGCATTTATTAGGCAAAATGTAACTAAGTTTAATTTTATTTCTTTCTTCATTTGTTACCTCCTTATTTTTGAGAAAGATTCTTATTATCTTCTTCTGGGTGGGAGAATTCAAGGGATGAGATCATGAAATTTATATAAGAATTAAAGAATAATTTTCATGTTATATATGATGAAATTTTTAATTCTCCTTTTTTGTTGAAAACATAATAACGATTATTGAAGTTTTTCTTTGTATCCGTGGAGTTTGCCTTGACATTATAGGAGAGGATTAAGAGCTGATATTTTTTCTTTAAATTTTATATGAATTATCAATGTTTATTTAGAACTGTGATAGGTGATTATTTTTAACATTTGGCAAAAGAATCTTTAGTGAAATAAATTATTTATGTCTATAATATATCGGTTTTTGAAAAGTAAAAGGATAGAGATGATGGGGATAATTATCACCGTTGATGGTCCAAGTGGGGCAGGGAAAGGAACACTTTGTTACGCATTGGCAGAAAAGTTAGGTTTTACATTGTTAGATAGTGGTGCAATTTATCGCGTGACGGCATTGGCTGCGTTGAAACGTCATGCTGACTTAACCGATGAAGAAGGATTAGCGGAGTTAGCACGTCATTTAGATATTCAGTTCATCCCGAAAAATGGAGAAGTCAATGTGCTTCTTGGTGGGATGGATGTGAGCCATTTAATCCGTACACAAGAAGTGGCGGAAGCTGCGTCAAAAGTGGCAGTTTTTCCTAAAGTGCGGTCAGCTTTACTACAGCTTCAGCAGGATTTTGGCAAAAATGATGGACTGATTGCTGATGGACGAGATATGGGAACTGTGGTTTTCCCAAATGCACAAGTTAAACTGTTTTTAGATGCAAGTGCGGAAGAACGAGCAAAAAGACGCTATAAACAGTTGCAAAATAAGGGAATTAATGGTAACTTTGCACAGATTTTAGCCGAGATACAAGAACGTGATTTTCGCGATAGAAATCGTGAGGTTGCGCCATTGAAACCGGCTGACGATGCTTTATTGTTAGATAGCACAACATTGAGTATTGATGAGGTCATTGCTCAAGCGTTGGATTATATTCAACAAAAAGCGTCAATTTCGATTTAACTGTTTATTCAAGGAAGAATAGACATTTATCCTCAACCCCGCATTTTATGGATCTTAATGTGGATGTTATTAACTTAAATTAAGAAGATTATTTATATGTCAGAATCTTTTGCTCAACTCTTTGAAGAATCATTAAAAGGCCTTGAAACCCGTCAAGGTTCAATCGTTAGCGGTACTGTTGTTGCTATTCAAAAAGGCTTTGTACTTGTTGATGCAGGCTTAAAATCTGAATCTGCAATTCCTGTTGCTGAATTCCAAAACGCTCAAGGTGAACTTGAAGTTAAAGTTGGCGACACAGTAAACGTAGCTTTAGATGCAGTTGAAGATGGTTACGGCGAAACTAAACTTTCTCGTGAGAAAGCAGTTCGTCACGAATCTTGGATTGAATTAGAAAAAGCTTACGAAGAAAAAGCGACCGTTATCGGTTTAATCAACGGTAAAGTGAAAGGCGGTTTCACAGTTGAGTTAAACGGTGTTCGTGCATTCTTACCAGGTTCATTAGTTGACACTCGTCCAGCACGTGAAGCAGATCACTTACTTGGTAAAGAATTAGAATTCAAAGTAATCAAATTAGATCAGAAACGTAACAACGTTGTTGTTTCTCGTCGTGCAGTGATCGAATCTGAAAACAGCCAAGAACGTGAACAAATCCTTGAGAACCTAGCTGAAGGTTCAGAAGTTAAAGGTATCGTTAAAAACTTAACTGACTACGGTGCATTCGTAGATTTAGGTGGCGTTGACGGTTTATTACACATCACTGATATGGCTTGGAAACGTGTTAAACACCCAAGCGAAATCGTGAATGTAGGCGACGAAGTAACTGTTAAAGTATTAAAATTTGACAAAGATCGTACTCGCGTATCTTTAGGCTTAAAACAATTAGGTCAAGATCCTTGGGTTGCTATCGCTGAAAACCATCCAGTAAACAGCAAATTAACAGGTAAAGTAACTAACTTAACAGACTACGGCTGTTTCGTTGAAATCTTAGATGGTGTTGAAGGTTTAGTTCACGTTTCTGAAATGGATTGGACTAACAAAAACATCCACCCATCTAAAGTTGTAAGCCTTGGCGATACTGTTGAAGTAATGGTATTAGAAGTTGACGAAGAACGTCGTCGTATTTCTTTAGGTTTAAAACAATGTAAACCTAACCCATGGACTCAATTCGCTGAAACTCACAATAAAGGCGACAAAGTTACTGGTAAAATCAAATCAATCACTGATTTCGGTATCTTCATCGGTCTTGAAGGTGGTATCGACGGTTTAGTTCACTTATCTGACATTTCTTGGAATGTTGCAGGTGAAGAAGCAGTTCGTAACTACAAAAAAGGTGACGAAGTTTCTGCAGTAGTATTAGCAGTAGACGCAGTGAAAGAACGTATTTCTTTAGGTATCAAACAACTTGAAGATGATCCATTCAACAACTTCGTAGCAGTTAACAAGAAAGGTGCAGTAATTTCTGCAACTGTTGTTGAAGCTGACGCTAAAGGTGCTAAAGTTGAATTAGCAGGTGGCGTTGAAGGTTATATCCGTGCAGCAGACTTAACAAATGAAGTTGCAGTAGGTGATGTAGTTGAAGCAAAATACACTGGTGTTGATCGTAAAGCACGTATCGTTCACTTATCTGTAAAAGCGAAAGATCAAGCTGAAGAAGCAGCTGCAGTTGCAAACGTGAATAACAAACAAGAAGATGTTGCTATTCCAAACGCAATGGCTGAAGCTTTCAAAGCGGCTAAAGGTGAATAATTAATTCACATAAATAAGGCTGGGTCATTGACTCAGCCTTATTACTACCAGCTATAATTAACAAGGATTTAGCGGTAATTTATTGTGAACTAATACATTACCTGTAAGTCTTAATAATAAGTTTAAGTATAAATTTAAAGGAGAGTTGACGATGACTAAATCTGAACTAATTGAAAATCTATCAACAAAGCACCCAACTTTATCAGCAAAAGAAGTAGAAGGTATTGTAAAGGATATTCTTGAACTCATTGCACAATCTTTAGAAGAGGGTAATCGTATTGAAGTTCGTGGTTTTGGTAGCTTCTCTTTACACCACCGTCAACCGCGAGTGGGTCGTAATCCAAAAACCGGTGATTCTGTAAAATTAGATGCTAAATCTGTACCGCACTTTAAAGCGGGTAAAGAATTAAAAGATCGCGTAAATGTTTTTGCTTAAACATTCAATCGATATCAATAAAACGACACTTAGGTGTCGTTTTTTATTACAAATTTTGGCATAATGAACCTATTCTTAACAAAGGAGATTGTGATGATTAAATATATTCTCGGACTCATTATTGTGCTGGCTATTGTACTCGTTGCGGTAACTATAGGGGCGAATAATGATCAAGTAATCACCTTTAACTATATTGTTGCTGAAAGCCAATTCCAACTTTCAACATTAGTTGCAATTTTATTTGGTTTTGGATTAATTTTAGGTTGGTTAATTACTGGATTCTTCTACTTAAAATTAAAATTAAAAAATATGTCGTTAGCGCGTCAAGTTAAACGTCAAACCTTACAAATTAACGAATTAACGACTACCCGCGATAAGGCAGTATAATGCTTGAATTACTCTTTCTGCTTCTGCCAATAGCCGCCGCTTATGGTTGGTATATGGGGCATCGGAGTGCCAAGAAAGATCAGGAAAATATTAATAATAAACTCTCCCGTGATTATGTCACGGGGGTCAATTTTTTGCTTTCTAATCAAACGGATAAAGCTGTTGATTTGTTTCTTGATATGTTACAAAAACAAGAAACCGAAAATGAAATTGAAAGCAATTCACAATTTGAGGCTGAGCTAACGCTCGGTAATCTTTTCCGTTCTAGAGGTGAAGTGGATCGTGCTTTACGTATCCATCAAGCCCTCGATCGTAGTCCCAATTACTCTTTCGAACAAAAATTATTAGCTAAACAGCAACTCGCTAAGGATTTCATGGCGGTGGGTTTTTATGACCGTGCTGAAGCGCTTTACATCATTATGGTGGATGAACCAGAGTTTGCTGAAAATGCACTGCAACAGCTTTTGGTGATTTATCAAAAAACAAAAGAATGGAAAAAAGCGGTTAATATCGCAGAGAAGCTTGCCAAGATTTCACCTAAAGAAAATGATGTGGAATTAGCACAATGTTATTGTGAATATTCCTTAAGTGGTGAACTTGAAAGTGTGGTCGAAAAACGCAGTATTTTACAAAAAGCGTTGAATGTATCTCCAACCAGTGTGAGAGCATCAATGCTGCTTGCTGATTTAGAAATGGCAGATAAAAACTACCGTCAAGCCATTCATTTTTTGGAGAATATTCTTAATCAAAATCCAATTTACATTGGAGAAGTGTTGAAAACACTCAAATATTGCTATGATGAATTAGGAGAGAGAGATAACTTTGAGTTATTCTTGATTCGAGCCAGTCAGCAGATTAACAATACGAAAGTAGATTTAATGTTAGCAAGCGTGATTGAAGAGAAAGATGGTAAGAGTGCAGCGCAATCAAAGCTTTATCAACAACTCACAAAACATCCAAGTACATCTATTTTCCACCGTTTTATTCAATTCCAAATTGATGATGCAGAGGAAGGACGAGGTAAAGAAAGCTTAATTTTGCTACATAAAATGGTCGGTGAGAGAATTAAGCAAGGCTTTAGCTACCGTTGCTCAAATTGCGGTTATCAGACCCATAAATTAATGTGGAATTGTCCTTCTTGCAAACAGTGGGAATCCATCAAACCAGAACATAATTAATTGACACAGTGAGGTAAAATTATGAATAGCAAAGTAATCGTTGCATTGGATTACGAAACGGAAGCACAAGCGCTATCCCTCGTGGATCAAATTGATCCAAGCTTATGCCGTTTAAAAGTGGGTAAAGAAATGTTTACTACACTAGGAACCAGTTTCGTTAAGCAATTGCACGAGCGTCAATTTGATGTTTTCCTCGATCTTAAATTTCATGATATTCCGAATACTGTGGCAAGAGCAGTGCGTTCTGCGGCTGATTTAGGGGTATGGATGGTTGATGTCCATGCTAGCGGTGGTCTGAAAATGATGGAAGAGGCGAAGAAAATTCTCGAGCCTTATGGAAAAGATGCGCCGTTATTAATCGCGGTAACCGTATTAACAAGCATGGAAGATTTAGATTTATTGCAAATTGGTATTAATTCCTCGCCACTTGAACACGTTTTGCGTCTTGCAAATTTAACACAGCGTGCGGGATTAGATGGAGTTGTTTGTTCGCCACAAGAAGTGGAGATTTTACGTAATACTTGTGGTCCTGATTTTAAATTAGTCACCCCAGGGATTCGTCCAATTGGTAGTGATTTTGGTGATCAGCGTCGCGTCATGACACCAGCAGCAGCTATTCGTTCTGGTTCTGATTATTTAGTAATCGGTCGTCCAATTACTCAAGCTGAAAACCCAGCTGAAGTGCTTCGTTCAATTAATGCATCAATTGAGTAATATGACTGAGAGTACATTAGTTTATTCTACCGAAATTGGTCGAATTAAAGCGCAAAAAGAGCCGGTACAACGCCCTAAGGGTGATGGTGTGGTTCGCATCCAAAAACAGACCAGTGGCCGAAAAGGTGCGGGCGTCTCAGTGATTACTGGGCTAGATTTATCCGATGATGAATTAAAAAAATTAGCCACTGAACTTAAAAAACGTTGTGGTTGTGGTGGTTCAGTTAAAGACGGCAATATTGAGATTCAAGGCGAAAAACGCGATTTACTTAAACAACTTTTAGAACAAAAAGGGTTTAAAGTAAAATTAGCCGGTGGTTAAGATAAGACAAAAAATCCATCTTCAATTGAAGATGGATTTTTTCATAATTAGCCTTCCATAAAGTTTGGTTGGTAAGCAAAGAACATTGCACCTAAGAAACTTAACAAGGCAAATGCTAAAAATGCACTGTTTGGATTGACTGCTTTACGATTAAAATATTTAGCCGAGAAGAAGATATAAAGCACAAGCATGATGATTTTCATGACCAGCCAGCTTTGTAACTGATAGCCGAACAAGAAAAACATCGATAAACCGCTTGCAATTAAAAGTGTATCAACTAAGTGCGGTAAAATTTTTAGCAGTTTAATTGCTCGCCAATCTTTCCCACTTAATTGCATTCCCCCACGGATTATTAATAATCCTAAACTTAAAAATGCACAAACAATATGCAAATAAACTAACATAATCACTCCAGATGTAAAAAGGAAAGTGCGGTCAAAAGTGACCGCACTTTAATTTCTTATTTTGCAATACGCTTATATTTAATACGATGTGGTTGTGTTGCGGCTTCACCTAAGGTTTTCTTTTTCCACTCTTCGTAGTCAGAGAAGTTACCTTCATAGAAAGTCACTTTACCTTCATCACCGTAATCTAAGATATGAGTCGCAATACGGTCTAAGAACCAACGGTCATGGGATATCACCATGGCACAGCCTGGGAATTCTAAGATCGCATTTTCTAACGCACGTAAAGTTTCAACGTCTAAGTCATTGGTCGGTTCGTCTAATAACAGTACGTTACCACCACGTTGTAGAAGTTTCGCTAAGTGTAAACGACCACGTTCACCACCTGATAATTCGCCCACACGTTTTTGTTGATCTACGCCTTTGAAGTTAAAGCGGCCAACATAGGCACGGCTTGGAATTTCAAAGTTACCAATAGTGAGAACATCTTGTCCATTAGACACTTCTTCCCAAACGGTTTTCTTGTCATCCATTGAATCACGGAATTGATCCACAGAAGCAAGTACAACAGTTTCACCCATTGTAATTGATCCGCTATCGGGTTGTTCTTGGCCTGAAAGCATACGGAATAGGGTCGATTTACCCGCACCATTTGGTCCAATAATACCCACGATAGCCCCTTTTGGAATGCTAAATGATAAATCATCAATTAAAGTACGGTCACCGTAAGATTTAGTGAGATGTTCTACCTCAATAACCTTATCACCTAAACGAGGACCAGGTGGAATAAAGAGTTCGTTGGTCTCGTTACGTTTTTGGTATTCGCCAGAGTTCAGCTCATCGAAGCGTGCCATACGAGCTTTGCTTTTCGCTTGACGACCTTTAGGGTTTTGGCGTACCCATTCTAATTCTTTCGCAATGGATTTTTGACGCGCATTTTCAGCCGCTTGTTCTTGCTCTAATCGTTTCTCTTTTTGCTCTAACCAAGAAGAGTAGTTACCTTCCCAAGGAATACCTTCACCACGGTCAAGCTCTAAGATCCAGCCAGCTACATTATCTAAGAAGTAACGGTCGTGGGTAATCGCCACAACAGTACCTTCGTAGTCATGTAAGAAGCGTTCTAACCATGCCACAGATTCCGCATCTAAGTGGTTGGTTGGCTCGTCTAATAAGAGCATGTCTGGTTTTTCGAGCAATAAACGACAAAGCGCCACACGACGACGTTCACCACCAGATAAATGTTCGATTTTGGCATCCCAATCTGGTAAACGTAATGCATCTGCTGCACGTTCCAATTGGTTATCTAAATTGTGACCATCGTGTGCTTGAATAATCGCTTCAAGGTTTGCTTGTTCTGCAGCTAGTTTATCGAAATCCGCATCAGGATCCGCATAAAGTGCATACACTTCATCTAAACGAGTCAGTGCATTTTTCACTTCTGAAACCGCTTCTTCTACCGCTTCACGCACAGTTTGTTGCGGATCAAGTTTTGGTTCCTGTGGAAGATAACCAATCTTAATACCTGGTTGTGGACGCGCTTCACCTTCGAACTCTTTATCCACGCCCGCCATAATGCGCAAAAGGGTTGATTTACCCGCACCATTTAAGCCGAGCACCCCGATTTTTGCACCAGGGAAGAAGCTTAAAGAAATATCTTTCAAAATATGGCGCTTCGGTGGCACGACTTTGCCGACACGATGCATCGTATATACAAATTGCGTTGACATAATTCTCTCGATGTTATGAATAAAAGTGCGGTTATTTTACTTGATGTTTAGGGAATAAGCTATTTGAAAGGCAAAAAAAACCACCCATATAGGGTGGTAGGAAAGTAGTTTAGCTATATTTATGATTATTTTATTTAGGAACTTTATGAATATCAAGCAATCACTTGACGAAACAGATAGTACATAAATTTCAGTTATAAGGGAAATGCGAATGAATCATTTTTTGATAAAAATCAATAAAATCATAGGATTTTTTACTTTTAGACTGATTTTTATTCGATTTTGATTGGGAACTGCTTGTGATAAAATCTGTCTATTCAACCATTTAGCCACTCTTTTTTCTTATTTATGTTTAAAAAATTACCTCTTGGATTATTGCTGATTTCGCCTTTTTCAGCGCTAGCGCATCCTCACGCATTCATCGATATGCAAACGAAACCCTTAGTGAAAGATAATAAATTAATTGGTTTCTCGACGCAGTGGTTACTTGATGAAGCCAGTTCTTCAGCTGTCCTGTATGATGTGAAACAGGCAAAAGGGGATAAGGCTGCCCAACAGAAATTAGTTGATGAAGTCATGGCGAACGTTGTGAATGAACATTACTTTAGTTATGTCTTTGATAAAGAAAATCATAAAATTAAATACACAAAACACCCTGAAAATTACGGTATGCGTGTGAAAGGGAACGAGGTGGAATATTATTTTGATTTTCTTTTAGCTCAGCCACAGGCCTTGCAAAATAATGAATTTACGCTGATGACTTATGACCGCACTTATTATGTGGCAATGCGGTATGCAGAAACTGGCAAAAGAGCGGTTGATTTTTCATCACTTCCTGCAAACTGCAAAGGCGAGGTGCTGGAACCTAATGTCGATGAAAAAATTCAATCTTACGCATCATCATTGGATAAATCGCAAAAAAATGAAGATGATTCTCTTGGTGTATTGTTTGCGCAGAAAGTAAAAATTAAGTGTGAATAAAAATGAAGTTAAAACTGACCGCACTTTTTATTGGTTTATTAGCGATTATCTTCGCATTATTACCTTGGTTGTTTGTGCAAGTTGCTGATTGGCAAAAAGCCTTTAATCAGTTGATTTCTGAAAATCTCCATCAGATTCAAGCACATTCATCAACGGCAGGATTGTGGTTGATTTTTGCCGCCTTTTCTTATGGTGTATTACATGCATTAGGGCCTGGGCATGGCAAATTTATTATCGCTAGTTATCTTTCTACGCACGAAAGTCAACTTAAGACCAGCATACGCTTAAGCTTGCTTTCCTCTCTCATGCAAGGTTTTGTCGCAGTTGCTGCAACCTCCATTGTGGTGGTGATACTTAATCTTTCCTCTAAATATTTTAAACTTAGCCAGTTATGGCTGGAACGTAGCGCTCTAATTTTATTAGTGTTGTTAGGGATTTATTGGATTGCTCAAGGCTTGAAAGGTTTAAAGAAAAAACAATATTTTCGTATTACATCGATCCAATCATTACCAAAACAGATTGGAACAGCTTCGCCTTTTCGATATGAGCAAGGAAAAGTAAGTCAGACACAGTGTAGTTGTGGGCATCAACATTTGCCCAATCATCAACAGCTTAAGCAGTCGGGAGATTTAAAATCTCAGTTATTAGTGATTTTGACTATTGGCATGCGACCATGCAGTGGGGCTATTTTCGTGCTCTTTCTTGCCTATATGCTAGATCTGTATTGGTGGGGAATTTTAGCTACGTTTGCCATGTCTTTGGGTACGGGATTAATGCTTTCGCTTTTTGCAGTGTTAGTACGCTATGCGAGAAATGTTGCGATTCGATTAGGCCATTGGTATGGTTTAGCGGGGTCTAATCAAAAAGGTGAGGCCATGATCAAATGTATTGCGGGCGCAATTATGATCTTTTTTGCACTAAGCTTGTTATATGGCACGATGGAGGCTGTAACAGGTGGCGCAGCCTTGTTTGGTGGGTAAAGAAAAGGGCAGCGTTTGCTGCCCATTTATTTGAAAATAGATTATTCAACCCAAGTAACGATTTCTTCAATTGGTCTACGAGATTTTTTCGTAATGTCTCTTGCTCGATAACCAAATGTTGCTGCCACAGATACGCCCCATTCATTTGGATCAAAGAGCCCTTCAGCGGCTAAAACTTCATTCATTTTATCGTAGTTAAAGCCTTCAATTGGGCAAGAATCTACACCGATAGCGGCAGCACCAGTGAGCATATTGGCTAATGCAATGTAGGTTTGCTTGCTTGTCCAGTCAAATAATGCACGCTCGCTTTCTGCGGTTTTCATTTCAACTTCTTGTAAGCCTTTGTATTTTGCCAAGGCTTTTTCTAATTGCTCACCTTGTAAACCTCTACGCTTCGCCACATCACGGAAGAAAGGTGTGTCATATCGCGCATTTTTCTTAGCAAGAATGATCACTAAATGGCTACAATCATCTAATTGATATTGCATACCCCAGCTAAAAGGTTTGAGTTTATCGCGTAATGCTTTATTTTGAATCACTAAGAACTTCCATGGCTCAGAACCGACAGAACTTGGTGATAAACGAGCAAATTCTAAAATTGCCGCAAAATCTTCTTGGCTAATTTTTTTATTCGGATCGTAATAACGTGTGGAACAGCGATTTTCGAATACTTGAAGCATTTGTTCGCGTGTAATTTGACTCATGTTTTCTTCCTCTTAACATTATCTAATTTGTGATCTTTTGACCGCACTTTAGCGCTCTTTCCAATATCCAATCCACTCTTTGAGTAATTGCATATTTTTCGTAATGGCACCACCTTGCGGAATAAAATGCATCATATTAAGTCCATAACTGTCAGGCGTAATGCCTTCACCTACACTCGCAGGTAACACATCAAAACCTTGTTGTTGGAACAATAATTTTGCACGCTGCATATGCCATTCATTAGTGACTAAAATAATTTTGTGAATAGCTTCTTTTTCCAACATTTGTTTGGTGAAAAGCGCATTTTCTTTAGTAGTAAGGGCTTTAGGTTCAATCCATTTGGTTGGCACATTAAAGAAGTTTTGGAGTTCTTCTGCGGCAATTTTTGCCTCAATAGCGCCTGTTGGACTCGCCCCTGTAATTAATAATGGCAAGTGTGTTTCTTTTTGCAAGAATGCGGCATAGCGTAAGCGTTCAAGTTGAATACCTGTTGAAGCTAATGGTGCATAAAGCTCTTTGCTATCACGTAAACCACCGCCAAGTAAAACAATCGCTTGAGCTTGTTGATAATCTTGCAGTGTTAAATGATCTTCAGTAATGAGACTGTCTTTAAGTACTTGTGCCGTGTAAGGAATGCTTAAAAGATAGAGTAGAGAGAAACCAAGTGCGGTCGAAATTCGGCTTAATTTTTTGAAATTAAATTTAGCTAGAATAAGTGAAAGTCCCCATAAAATTAAAATATTAAATGGGGGAAGAATCATGGCTGTAATGAGTTTTTTTAATTCAAACATTATTTATCCAATTCAACAAAATCTAGCTCTTTGGTCCATAATTTGGCATAGCTACTATTTTTGCCATAAGAGTTATCACAAACACGATTTGGAATTTCTAACAAGCAAGAGAAAATATGACCATGTAAGCGAGTTGTGGTGACTTTATCATTCGCTAAGAATACTTGTGCAACACGTTTTACAATACGTTGAGTATAGGCATACCAGAATTGATGGCAAAGATCTTTCAGCCAACCCAGACCAAATTTATTGGCCATTTTACTCATTCGCCAGCTTAATGCTAAAACTACATCATCTTCTGTTGAAAGAATATCTTCCCAGTCTTTTACATTGCTGTTAGCAGGCAGTTTCGCTAGGATATTTTTCTCTACATCACTTGCTTCAATGTCTTTACGCAAGAAATAAAGTTGTTCACCCGTTGTGCCTTGTTTGGTTTCCATCGTGCCATAAAGCTGATGCGCCATGTCCGGTGACAAATAAACATGATTTGAAAATTGTGTAAATAGGTTCTCTGTTCTTTCGTCACGCGCCAATAGATGGCAATCACTGTGGCTACGGAAAAGTGCGGCTGATTTTTGCAGATTTTCTTCGTGTTTAAAATAAGCAGTTTGTGGCAACACAATAATGCGATTATTCGGGAAATTCGTCACCATTTCTTCGCGGATTTTTTGATGCTGCGGATAAAGATCGCCAAAATTACCTCCACCATGTAAAAGGATAGTGGTGTTCGGTGTAATTTTTGCTTTGACTTCTGCAAGATCTAAATCATATTCGCAACGTTTTAAGGTCACATTAATATGGTGATCTTTAAAAAATTGCTCGGTTCCGTGATAAATCAGCAAATCGCCCACGTTCAAATGAAGCGGGTAGTCGAAATAAAATACGTCGTTTTTATCTTTGATCAGTTCGACAATAGGATTCAGTTTGTTTTTTAAATCAATAAGGAGTTGATTCATTTTTTTACTCTTTTCTTTAAATAGCTAAACAAGAAATTTTTTTCTGCTGTGTTTAATCCGAAGATTAAAATGACACAGATTAATACCATTTCTAAAATGATGGATTGTCCAACAAATTCCAATAAAGAATAACTGCGGGTAGTATCGGATATATAGATGATACCTAATAGCAGACCAAACACCACGCCAACATTCATTAAATATGAGACAAATTCTTTTTGGTTAAATTTAATTTTTTTATTAATAAAATATAATCGATAGATTTGTGAGATGACCATCGTACTAAATTTACCCACAAAGGCAAATACTGGATTATAACCTAGTGTGAACAAATAATAAGCCAATGGCACCGTGCAAAGATCGATTAATGCGACGATGATATTGTATTGTTTTACGGTGGATGTGCCAATGGCTAATGCACTCATCCAAAATGCGCCAGCCATTGCACTGATCAATAAGCAAGCAATAATAGCTTGAACAAGTTGTTCAGTATATTGCGGAAGATGATCACCTAACCAAAATGTCAGTAAGGTATGGGTAAAATATAATACAGGCGCAGAGAGAATCGCCATTAAATAAAGTGAATATTTTGAAATTCCAAGAATTAATTGGCGATTGCGATCGTAATCTTTTGCCGCATAAGACTGAACTAACTGAGGATTAGCCGCCATTTGGAAATTATTCACAAAGCTATAAACAGCACCTTCTACCTGAGTCGCAATAGCGACAGCTGCATTGACTGCTACGCCAAAGAATAAGTTAGACACCATATTCAAGCCTTGGGTCGAACCTACATAGGCAACTTGCCCCATAAGCATCCAACCAGAGAAGCTCACCATTTCTTTGGTTTTGCTTAAATCTTTATATAAGCGGAAACGCGCAGCCTCTTTGAAATAATATTTAGTGAATAACACATAAAGAGAGAGCACAATTAAGCTGACTGAAAGCAATAAGCAACCATAAGTAATCAACTTATCGTAATGTGTGATATGACTTAAGATAAAAACAGAGGTTAGTTTTAAGATGGTTTCCCCTAATCCCAACCACGCGTAGAATCCCATTTTCTCGTGTGCAACAATCATGGCATTGAATGGCACTTTAATGATTTCAACAAGGGCAATAATTAATGCTAATTGGTAAACGATATTTGCCGCTTGCAAGCGTTCAGCGGGGATAACTAATTTGTGATTTAAAAACCATAAACCTACGGTTTCAGCTAACACGAATACGATAAAAATAATGAGTAGGTGATTTAAGATGCTAATATTAAAGACTTTATTGACACGCTGAATGTCATTCGAGGCTTTTTCTACGTTAATAAAACGCTGAGTGGTGGCGGTCATTGTGCCATTAAAAAAGGAAAACAAGACCACGACACCCATCACAATGTTGTAGATACCAAAATCTTCTACACCCAATACCTGTAATACCACACGAGAGATATACAGCATCGCTCCCATATTGAAGAGCATGCGGATGTAAAGAAACAGTGTATTTTTAGCAATGGTTTTATTTGACATTGTGAAAATGGAATTAGAAAAATTGAGGAAATTATAGGGGGGATTGGGGTGTGTAGCAAGCATTGTGCTAGTTCTAAGCAATTGTACGGGTGTAGTAAAAAGAAAAGGCTAAATATAATTTAGCCTTTTGTTATTTAGACGATGCAGACTGCCAAATCCAATTGTTTGTTATGGAATTGATGTAATGTACCACGATGGCCGACACTTAGAATGATCATATTCGGTAAGCGCTCTTTAATTGTTTTATAAAGCAGATACTCTGTTGGTTCATCAAGTGCTGATGTGGTTTCATCTAAAAAGACCACTTCAGGTTTGGTCAGTAAAATACGAATAAATGCCACACGCTGTAATTCACCCGGTGACAAAATTGCTTGCCAATCGTTATCTATATCAAGACTATGAAGGTATTTATCCAAACAGCAATCCGCGAGTGTTTTTTCCAATTCAGGATGATAAGGATCAATATCAGGATAGCAAATTGTTTCACGTAATGTGCCTTGTGGCATATAAGGACGTTGCGGTAAGAATAAACTGGTCACACAAGGATGTTCCACCAGACCCACTGTCTCAAAAGGATAAATTCCCGCCATCGCTTTTAATAGAGATGTTTTCCCTGTGCCAGATGGACCTTGAATTAATAAAGCATCACCATTTTTTAGTTCAATATTTAAGTTATTAAGCAACAATCTGCCTTGCTCATCTTTAATACCAAAATTTGATAACGCAACACGGTTAGAACATTTCATGGGTTGATGAATTTCTAAATGATCTAATTCATCCAACTTCGTCATAAAACCATAAAGACGATTTAAGCGCGCTTGATAGAGCGTAAACTCTTCATAGAACAAACGGAAGAAGGAAAGTGCGGTCATTAATCGGTTAAATGCTTGCACAGTTTGGTGCATATCGCCCAGTTTGATTTGTCCAGTAAAAAAACGAGGGGCTTGAAGCATTAAAGGTAAGAGTTTCGCCACTCGTGTGACGCTTCCGTTAAAGCCGTCTAATCCCAACATTCTCAATACAATTGCCCAACGGTTATGAATAATTTCGGCAAATTTGTTTTTCAGTAAATGTTGTTCTTGCTGTTCACCTTGATAGAACGCAATACTTTCCGCATTATCTCGCACTCGAATTAAAGAATAACGGTAGTCACCATTAAGTTTTTCTTTATTGAAATTCAGCTTGATTAAAGGGTGACCAATCCAAACGGACATTAACGTTGCGAGGATAATAAAGGCATAAATAAAGAAAACAACACCTTTTTCGATATTCAAGCCGAAAAGACTCAACACACCAGAAAGTGACCAAAGAATGATAGTGAATTCAATGGTAGTCAAAATAGAATTAATCATACCGCGCACAATTTTGACGGTACTACTGATAAATTCACGTGCATCTTGTTCAATACGTTGATCAATATTATCGGGCAGATCTTTTTCGTATTTGAGGCGATAGTATTTTTTATTTTCTAACCATCGTTTAACAAGGAGTTTATTCAAGCTTTCCAACCAATGGATTTCAAATACTTGTTGCAAGAAATAATCGGCGATGGAGTGGATAACTTGTACCAATACTAAGAGGGCATTCAGTTTTGCAAAGAACCAAAATTTATCCGCATCTAATTCCTGCATTGAGCTATAAAGCCCGTTATAGAAAAAAGAGTTGAGTACGCTAAAGCGCACTTCTAACAAAATCATGGTAAACAACACCAGTAGCATAACGATGATTTTGATGCTGTTACGGCGATTAATCGAAGGGGATGCAATATGCCAAAACTTCTGACCGAATGTGGTTTGTTTGAGTACCAGTGTCGTCACGCTAAAGCACACAATCACCCAGAAAAGTGCGGTCAAAATCCAGCTTAAACTTGAGTTAAGTTCAGTTTGCCAATTCATTGATTATCCATAAAGTAAAAAACGAAAAAAGGGCGAAATGATTCGCCCTCGTATTGTGCGCTCAATTAAAACTCAACTTTCGTGTTGAAGATAAATTCACGTCCATAACCTAATGCAACAGGGATTAACGTGTTTGTTGCGTTACCAGAGGTAGATGGATAGTAAGTTTTATCTGTTAAGTTTTTACCGTTAAGTTGGAAGGATACTTTCTTGCCAGAGATTTTTGTATCGTAAGCAATAAAGGCATCATATACCACGGCATGAGGTAATTTGTATGCTTTTGTGTAATCACTGTTATAAGCATGCCAAGAACCTAAATAACGAGCACCACCACCAACACGGATGTTACCAAAATCAAATTCACCTACGTTGTAAGCTAAGAATAGAGAAGCTTGATGTTTTGGTACACCTGAAAGTTGTTGATTTACCGCATCAGGATAGCGCTCATTTTCAAGTGATTTTACTTTGGTGTAGGTATAGTTAGCCGCTACGCTTAGGTTATCAGTAATTTGACCATTAAGATCGAATTCCACACCTCGAGAACGTTGTTTGCCGACGATATTTAATTGTGCATTTGAACCCGAACCAACGGCTTCTGCCACATTACGTTTGGTGATATTGAATAATGCAAGTGTCGCGTTGAAGCCAGAGTTTTCGTATTTTGCACCAATTTCAAAAGATTTACCTTGTTCTGGTTTTAAATCGCCGCTAACAGGTGTTGCTACACTCATTTGTGGACGGAAAGACTCAGAGTAGTTCGCAAAGGTCGCAATATGTGGCGTAAATTTATATACGGCACCTAATTGATACAATAATTTACCATCGTGCTGATCGGTATTTCCGGTTTTTGTTAGATTTTGACCTTTTTTACAGTTTGCTGCATTTAAGCAATGACGTCCTGCAAATTGATCAAAGTACTCATAACGTAAACCGCCCGTCATGATAAAGTTATCTGTAAAGTAAGCAGTATCTTGAATATAAACACCAACGGTTTTGAGATAGTTATATTGATAGGCGTTGCCGTTACCATTTTTATGTTCCGCAACAGGGCTGGTATAGTTTGGATTATCAATATTGATATCAGAATTCATGATGCCTTGGTTATAAATAGGACCAAGATCACGAATATTACGCATTGCATCAATACCGGCTACAAAGCGGTTAGCAATATCACCAATACCAAATTCACCAACGATATTTAATGTACCGCTATGAACGCGTTGATCGCCTTGTTGCTGTTCAATCGCACGGCGGGCTGTTCGTGTTTTAACGTTAACATTTGTAATACGAGCTTGATCGTAGAAATATTTGTAACGAGCATAGCTATAACCCGCATTTAATTTCCAACCATCACTTAATTTGTGTTCAATTTTAAAATCAATGTTATCGGTTTTTGCGGTTGTTTCATTATTTGGTTCATCTAAACGACGCGATACAGGAATATCCGGTAATGCATTAGTTGCCGTTAAAAGATTTGTGCCACGATCAAATGGCTCAAGAATATCTTTGTGTTCATAAGAAAGAAGTACTTTAGTTTTATCATTTTCCCAAGAAAGAGAGGGTGCGTAAGTCGTATTTTTCACTTTGCCAAAATTACGCCAGTAGTCTTTTTCTTGTTTGTCATAGATAAAGCGGTAAGCAAAACCATTTCCTAAGCCACCAGTAAAATCTAATTGCGTTCCCCACAGGCTATGATTACCTAAGGTTCCACCAACGACATAACGTGGCGTTTGTTGTGGTTTTTTAGTAATGATATTGACCACACCACCTGGATCTTGAATACCATAAAGTACAGATGCAGGTCCTTTTAAAACTTCAACGGTTTCAGTTGTCGCGCTAAAGTTTTTAGCTGGGCCAGCTTGTAAACCGTTACGCATAATTGAGTTGTCACGGTTTCCACCAAAACCACGTTTTTGAATGGAGTCAAACATACCACCTAACGTATTCGCTTGACTCACACCACTGACGTTATAAAGTGCATCAATGAGTGATTCAGGTTTGCGATCTTCTAGTAGCTTGGTCGAAAGAATATTTACTGTGTTTGGTGTGTCGAATACAGGCACTTCAGCTTTTGATACAACTGATGTCCCTGTCGTTTGATAACCATTTTGTTTAATTCCCGTATCTTGAACGTTAATTTGCTCAAGCGTCTCGGTGTTTGTATCTACGGTTTGCTCAGTTTCTGCAAACGTAGAAATGGAAAAACTGGTTAAAAGTGCGGTTGAAATAAGGCTTAATTTAAAATTCATAATCGCTTCCCAATGGATAATAAAAGAGCCCAAAGTATAGCGAAAACGTTTACGTCAATCAATGCAAATTATTTTCATTTATATATGTGATTATCCAGAAAAGATTCATTCAAATTAAGCGGGGGGATAAATAAAAAGAAAAATCCCAAGCTAAAAGGCTTGGGATTGCAATATGGTGCGACTAGCTTGCACCTTAATTGATAGGAATAACAAATAGATAGGTATATCTTGGCGTAATTTTGGCGTAGCAGTGAAAGTTTATTATTGGCGTTTAGTGTGTCTTTTCACCCACTTTACCACTTCGCCAGCAACATATCGAGGGCGTTCATTTTTATCTGAAAAGTATCTCGATTGAGGGAAATCGCCTTTTGTAACAATATATTTCACTGTGAAAGTATAGGACTTGTTAAGATATAAGGCAATCTCTTCGATAGTCATCAGATTTTGACTGTTTTCCGTGTAAGAGGCAAAGGCTGCCATCTTAGAGGCGTTTACAATCTCTTTTTCTGCTTTATCTGATAGAGTTATTTTATCCATAAAAGCTCCAATAGGAATCCATTATTCTTTTGATTTAAACAAGGCTGCTTGTATTTCATTTACTGCCTTGTAAATCCTGTATCTTTGGGAGACTGGGATTTCCAATTCACCGGGATACATTTTTAAAAAATAGTATCCATTCGCAATCCAAAATTCTGCTTTATTTCTTTTATTTATCAAAGTAAATCCATCAGATACCCATTCTTGAGGGTTATTCTCCAAGCTATCTAGCAACTCTTTCCATGGAGTTGCAGGCTTACGCTTAAGCAATCTACAGATAAATAGGGGTGTTTTATACATTTCTTTGCTCCAATAAAAAACCGCCCATAAGAGCGGTTATTGATTATTTATTTCTAGTCTTTTGGTAATTCAGGCAAGGGCATCCAGTGAGTAATATCTGTAGGAACTGCCCATTCATTATCAATAGTGTAGTTTTGATAAATAAGTCCTCTAGAACTTACCACAAGAACCATTTCACTATAACCATCATCGTCTAGCTCAGGCATTCGATCACTACACTTGATCCATTCACTCATATCACACCACCCAACAAAACGCTTTCCACGCAACACCAAGAAATAATCCTATTCCAGCTCCAGCCATCGCAATGACAAAAGCGCCAGTCAATAGATAGAATAGCCATTCTGTAAATTCTTTCATGTTTACTCCTTTTTGTTATTTATATGCGCCAAAAGGCTGCGAATGCCTCTGTCCTTATAACGAGTTGTGCGCTCAATCCATAATCCTGTTGATGGATAAAAATCTATTTTAGGATCAACGCATAGAATGACTAACTGCTTGCCAAAATTATGCGATTCAAACTGAATTCCTTTTTCTTTGAGTAGATTAGTGCTGTATTCTAAATTTTTTAGCCGTTTATTTGCTTTGTCTTGACGGTACTTGCGCCAAGCCTCAGTCTCTTCATTTATCATACTTACTCCTAATATAAATCTTCTGAAAATAAAATATCAGTATTAGGCGAGCCTGATAACCGTATAACTTGCCCTTGCTCTTTGGCAATTTCCATCGCCTCTATGCGATCAACAAAACGCCCTTTATTTGTTAAAAAGCCCTGATCAAAATCTAATAAAGGGTATTTATACTGCTTTTCTAGAGTATCTAGTTGTTTAAGCATAAATTGGTCATAATGGCGCACACCATAAACCTCGTGGATGATATGATCGCCATTCTCCAAAGTGCCATCTCTCTTATCTGCAAACACTTGGCAAGCGGAGCATACAATACGCTCAGGAATATCAACGTATTCTCTTTTTTGGTTTAAGAGTTTAATAAATTCGTTGAATAACGCCTGTCTTTCTTCAGGCGTTTGCTGTTTAATTAAATTAATAATATCCATAACTTATTCCATCATACTCTTCATAAAATCAAGCCATTTTTGAGCATCTTCTTTTGTGCGGAAACTGTTGCCATTTTGAATTGAACAATGGTCTAAACAACGTGCTTTATATCTTTGAGGTTCTTCGTGGTTAGGCGAAATAACATAATACACCTCATTTTCTTCTGGCTTAAACGGCTTAGGTAAATCTTCAATACTAATCTTTGGCTCTTCCCACATTGCGATATCATCTTTGAAATCATCTTCACTCCATATTTCAGCAATCGCAGAACTGCCAGGGAAGATAACAGCAAACTTACGGACGCTTTTATCGTCCAAAAATTCAGTCACCTCTCTTACTACATAGCACTTCTGTTCGCTCGCACAGATTGGCTCGCCATTTAAAGCTGCATCTAAGTTAAATTCTTTCATTTTCTTTCTCCTAAAACAAAAGGCGCTCACTTGGAACGCCTATTGGATTTGTTAAATATTGATTTACTGTTTAAGATTAACCACTGGCAAAATATCAACCAAAGGCTCTTGTACTTCTTGAGCTAATTCCAATCGACCGCCTAGCGTTGCGTAACCGATAATATCGCTCCAGTGGTCAGTTTCGTGCGGATTACCATTTAGAATTCGCACAATCTTTCCAGCAATCATTGTCAGTGCGTAATACTGCACTCCGTCAATGTTTTTGCGATTTTTATTGATAAGCTCCATTAACGCATTAAACGTAACAGAGCCTTGAATAAAGTCTCCGTGCGTATTTCTACGCTCATTCAGAATATCTTCCGTTGTTTTCATTTATGCTCCTTTTTATACTTGTCTAAATATGATACGTCAGCAATTGTTGCTGGAGTTGATATTTTTTTGGGGATTGAATCTTTTAAGTGGTTCTCCCATTGCGGGAACATTGTAAGAAATGTCTTATCGGTATCAACTGATAAAATTGTTTCCTTGAGCTGTTTAAGATCGCTTTCTATTTTGTGGAGTTCCTGCTGCGCTTTAAATACTAACTCCTTAAATCTATCGCTATTGTAAAAATCTGAATCAACAAAAAGGTTATACATGTAATTTTGTAATCTACATCCTACGTGTGAGGTAAAAGTTAATCGCTGTCCTTGCATTTGCTTTAAAACCCCTTTGTAGAATTTAACAAATTTTTGATCTTGCTCCTTATCAATATCTACTTGCAATTCTTCTGCAAACTGTCTTGCTTTTTTTATGTTTAAAGTATTCACAATTTTAAAATAAATCACTTCTTTAACTTGCTTGCTTAACTTCATTTTACCCTTCCTCGCAAATTTAAAAGGCCACTATCTAGCGGCCTTATTTTTGTTAGTGTAATTAATTAACTCACGAATTTTCTCACGCACAAGCTCCAAAGCTTTTTCTAAACTCCGTTCTTTTTCGTGTAATTCCGCTAATTCGTGTTCTGTTTCTTTGTTCATAATTTACCTAAAAGAAAACCGCCTTATTTGGCGGCCTCAATCATTTTTAACACTCGACTTTTACTTTCTTTTACAGGGTAGGCTAATCTGCCTTTGGTTGTAATAAAAGTCACATCGTTGATAACATCAATGCTTTCAATCTCCCTAATACTAAAATCTATTGGAGTATTTTTATATGACGTTAAAGTTATTTTCTTGCTCATAATTCACCTATAGAATGGAATATTATCATCAAAAGCATCCACTGGCGGCTCAGATTGTTGAGGTTTAGATTGTGCTTTTTGTTGTTTATCTTGCTGTTTAGCTTGTTGTTTAGGCCCATCTTGGCGACCGCCTAACATCTGTAAGTTATCGCCTTGAATTTCGGTAGTGTATCTGTCTTGCCCATTGCTATCTTGCCATTTGCGAGTTTTTAAACGACCTTCAATGTAAACTTGAGAGCCTTTGGTAAGATATTGACCTGCAATTTCTGCCAATCTGCGGTATAGAACGATGCGAACGTATTCAACATTTTCTACAACGTTTCCATCTTTCGCTTTGTATCGCTCGTTAAGTGCAATGGTGAAGTTAGCCACCTGCTCACCGTTAGGCATTGTTCTAATTTCAGGGTCTGCGGTTAGGTTACCGATAAATAGGCATTTATTTAAACTGGCCATTAGCTCATTTCCTTAATTAACTGTTGATAATATTCTTGAGTGGCATTAACTCGCTCTTTGATTTCTTCGATGATTTTGTCATCACGTTTAACCGTAACGGTTGTAATGCGTTTTGATTGTGGTATTTGCTCCACTAAGTCAATATATCGCTCTGGATTGTCATAACTTGATAATTGCTCGTATGGAGTAGGCAATAGTACAAAGTCAATTTGAGCCTCTTCACAATCCCATAGCCACATATAGCCTTGCATTTGGATTGTATAACCAGCTTTTTTGGCTTTCTCTTCCGCCTCATCGGTAAAGAATGGGTGCGAGCCAATATCCCACGAACATTTTGTATCAATGATTAGCTTTCTGCTTGGAACGTAAATATCACATTCACCAGTAATCCAATCATTTTCCCGTCTTTCTTCGTTTTTCTTTAACGCTAGTCCACGCTTGCGGCCGCTTAATTTAATAGCTTGCTCTTCAAGTACGATGCCTTTTTCGGTGTACTTATTGCCCTCAAAATCTTGATATCCAAATAGGTCATATTTAACTATCTTTCTCACCGCACTTTTAGCTGTGGCAGATATACCGCCACCGCTTTTAGGTTTAACCATTAAATCAGCAAGCCCAGAGCATCTAGCTTTCAGCTTGTACATTTCCATTTTCAACCACCTCTAATTCCGCAATCTGTTCTTGGCTAAACTCATAAGCTCCACTGTCGCAAAGGTCTTGTAGAGTAGTTTCACCGTTGATAATGCTTTGTTTGCAGTTATTGAATGTTTCATCATCTACAACCGTCACAAATTCAGCATTTTGAATGTTGTCGGCATAATTAAATTCTTGATTTTCCACATCTTTCACAACGGCTTGGTCGGCTAATACCGCTTGTTGCATCTCAACCGATAACGGAGCTTGTTTTGATAGCAGTAACTTAATCACAGTTTTTAATGCCATCGCCTCAAAGTTATCGTGCCATACGCCAAAGCCTTTCTTGAATGTCTGACTGTATCGTTGAGCGTGTTTAACGATATCATCGTGACTCATATAGAGTTCAGCCGAGAAATCATTCACCAGCTTGAAATAAGCGTAATATCCGATAGGGTTTTCGTCTTTTTCAGGTTCTTGCTCCCAATCAAATTCAAAGCCATTGATAAAGTCTTTTTTGAGTAGTTGCTTTTTATATACTGGCAAGGCGACTAATCGCTTAAATTGCCCAGAGCGTTGAGCAAGTTGGATAAAGCCCTTATAACCGATTTGAAATTGAGCCTCTACTTTTCGCTCTTTGTTATTCTTGAAAGGTACGATATAGGCAAAGCCCAAACCGTTTTGAAGTGGTAGGTTTAATGTTGCAGCCATACAAGCCGCATTAAAAATACTTGTAGGATCGGCTGTTCTTAGCAGCGCGTTACTATTAGCAATCTGCATCACGCTTGTCGCAAATGTTGCTGAATTCTTTCCGACTAGCTGTTCAATTTTTGTTTTGATAATCGGGTTGTTAAAAAGCTCCCGAAGTGTTTTATACTTGACGGGAGCTTGTACTTGTTGATTTTGATTTGTCATTTTGTTTCACCTTTATTGGCTAATCATTAAGGATAAACCCTTTCCGATAATCTTCTTCTAACTGTTCTAATCTATCTTCCGCCATAGCGGTCAGGATTTTGATTCGCATTTCTTCGCAGTCAGCGCCAAGTGCGACCGCTTTAAGAAATTCGTCATCGTCAAACATCTTTTCGCTAAACTTCCAGAGTTCTTCGCTATCACCATTTGAAATATCTTCTTCGATACACTCAATTTCACGCTCTACCGCCTCGTTATACGCATCTTCGGCACAACATCTACGGTCATGATCATTGAACGTTTTGCGTTCCCATTGTGCTTGTAGGCTTTCCATTTGATACACCTCTTATAATTTCGAAAAAGTTATTCACATCATCAAACTGAAAGCCTTTAACTCGGCTACCGTTGATGATTAACGTTTTGGGTTGCGGAAGTTCGCCACGACATACTGCAGTCATAGCGGTTGCGTGATGAACGCCAAACATTTGTTTTAAATCCAAGAAGATGAAGAAGTCTTTATCATCTTGTTTTGATTGTCTTTGATTGATGTAATTATCAAATTTATCAAGCGACTTAGTCATTGATGGAGAGATGAATTTTCGTTTGCTAACAGACTTTGGAATTTTTATTTCTTTCTCTTTAACTTTAGCCTTTGGCTTGTTATCGCCAATTAAGCGAAAGCGTGTTCCATACATAGCGTTGTAACGCTCGATATGTCTATTAATAAACATCACAGCGTTTTGCTTTGAATGTTGTGGGTACGTTTTGTGAATTAGGCGACCATTGACGAAGAAAGATGCTTTAAATGCGCCATTCACTTCTTCTATATCAACTCTATAAGTCTTTTTTTCTTTCATCGTCTAATTCCTTTTGTTTGATGTTTGTGTATGCCATAGCTTGTTGCTTGGCTGGCTCTGTTAGATTTGGTTGGTATTGCCCGTTCTCGGCAATCCATTGCACTCTTGCTTGTTCACGCTCTAGTGCGGTAGGCTCACTTGCAAAACAATAGGAGATTCCGCCAATCAAAAAAGCAATAAACATCGCACAAGCAATCTTTGCTAAAGGTCGTGTGATTTCTGCGAATACATCAGTAAATTTTTCCATTTTTTGATTCCTTTTTAATCAATTTAGTGAATTTAGGGTGTAAAAATCCGCCACACGATTTTTCAAAAGTGCGGTCGGATTTTCCGTTGTTTTAGAAGTCGATTTTTACGGCTTTTGGATTAAAGCCTCGCAAGTGTTTTAATACACGCCAGTTTGTCATTGGGTCGATGTTAAAATCGCTTGTGATGCGGTTTAAGATTTGATTGGTTGAGCGTAGCACGCTTAAATATTCGTAAGCCTGTCCGTAGATTTGAGAGCTCATATTTGAGCCTAAAACGTTAAAGGCTCTCTCAATATGTTGGAATGTGCCTACGCCACGTTTGAAAGCGAACCACAACCAAGCAAGCTGTTGTAATTCGTACTCAGTAAATTCAAAGGTGAATTTCTTTTCAGGTTCTGGCAAAGATAACTGTTGTGCTTGGTTGCGGTGCATTGCCATAAACGTACGGAGCACCACCAGATGAAACAGTGGGCTAATCCACATGGCATAGGCAATGACAAGCTCCTCGCAAGCGTAGGTTCCGCCGTTGGTGCCTCGAATAATTTTTAAGGCATGTTGGTTGTCTTTTTCGATTTCGGCAATCAGTGCTTTTGTGGTATCAAGGCGCACAAAATTAGATGGTTGATGTTTTGATTTTCCGCCACTGGCAATATGTAGATCGTTTAATGCGTAAAGATTTTCAAAAGTGCGGATAGATTGGGTTAAGATTTGTAAATTTGACATTTTTTATGCCTCTGGATTTTTAGTTTAGTGTATCGTCTAACCGTAGTAGGTTAGACGGGCTTCAACTACCGAATCCAGTCGGCGGAGCTTATTTCCTTTCGGTATTTTATTAGGCTCTCTCGACCCGTCCATTGTAAATCCTCAGATCTGAGGATTTTATAAATCTACAGATCTGTAGATTTAAATTTTAGGCATAAAAAAACCGCTATGCTGTCGGGTGCGGATAACCGCTGGATTTAAGTAGTGCGGTAATCGTAATCCAAGAGTAGCGGGGTTGTCAAGTATGCGGATTAAAAAACAGGTTCGTCATTAATCCAGTTATCTAATATCCATTTCGCTTGTTTCGGCGATGTAAAGCCGGTGCATTGCGCAGGGTCGCTTACTTCAAAAATTAGCAATGGCCCTGATTTTACAAATTTTAATAAATCATCACGTATTTGATTGCGCGATACACCGCTGTCATCAATCAATAGCCAAACATTGGTAATCCAGTGCCAAATATTCATTTCTTTTTCTTGGAAATAATTGGTGATTTTATCTTGCAAAGCAGCATTAATATCTTCACTCGCAACAATGATGTATTTTTTAATCATCTTTCACTCCGATAATCACTGGTGTTTGGTGTTGATCGGGTTCGCGTTGTTCGATGCCATTTACACCGTCACCAATATGCCCTTTTTCCATGGCTAATTTAGAAAGTGTAAACGTTTCAGAGCGCAGGCAATCGGGATTGTTCACGGCAAAATAGACATAAACGCCAATAATCGTGAATAATTCAACCGCAAGAAAGGCAAGCAGAATATATTGCACGATTTCTTTTTCACCCCATATTCCGTAAGTGATGGTTGAGCAAAGCGTAAGAAAAAACAACCACAGCAGACTGACAAGCACGTTAGAACGCGCATTCATTCCCTCAACATTGCTAAATCTAGCAAATAATTGATTCACAAAATTTCCCCATAACTGAACTAATCTTAGAAAATAGTTTACCATATATTCCCTTATTTTACTTATTCAACTTCACCTCGTATGGTAAAAAAATCCCCTAGAGCCAGCTATAAGCAACTAGGGGTTTAACCAATCTTATAAAGGAGATATTTTTTATTATGCTATGCTGTAACCAGCTAGAGCCGCTCTCGATTTCCATATCAATTTTCAAGAAGACTGGGCGAATCCATTCGCACGGTGAGAACGGCTTTAGCTGGTGGCTCCAAAGAACCATTAATGTGCCTTTCTTTATGCTTGTAAGGCTCAAGCCCTTATTGTCACCACAACACATAAGGAATATAATTTCCTCAACCACAACACAATAAGGATTAAGTTATGGCAAACCTCATTATTACTTATGATTTAAGAAATCAACGCGACTACAAAACATTAATTGATGCAATTAAATCCTACGGAACTTATGCGAAGCTATTTGAATCGGTTTGGTATATTCGTTCAATAACACATACAGCCGAGCAATGTCGGGATTATTTGCTTCAATTTATAGATAATGATGATCGTCTTGGCGTGTTTGATTGCTCAAATAATGACTTTGCAACTATGAGAGCGTTAAATAAAATTAGTGACCTATGGTCTAACTAACATGTAAACTTCACCTGTTTTATTATCAATTAGCTTTTCTTTGATTTGAGCATCACTAAATCGATTAACATAAGAAATTGCTTGACATGCTCGCTCCTCTAAACCGGGATAATAAGCACCGTTTTCAATCGCTTTCAAAATAGAAGTGCGAATATGTTCTTTTTGAATTTCAGTTATGGTATTGCTGACAACACTGCCAGCCTCGGAATAGCGTTTCTCTTCCATTTTTAACCTCATTTGTTTTATGTTTGCCATTTCAAAGCATAAGTTTTAAGCCCTCATGCTCGGCTAATTGTAAGATGTTAAAACCAAATCCGGGAAAGTGACTATTTCTTCTAACAATTCTTTAATGGTTTTTTCTATTGCAATAGAGTTTGAGTCTTCCTTGATTGGGTATTTTTGGTTTAAATCAACCTCTCCATAAAGGCTATCTTTTAAAATTTCTTTGCGGTCACCTTCACTAAAGAATTCATTGAGAATTTCTTCGAGGGAGTTTCCAGCATAAATTTCCGTCTCCTCTCCAACCCAGTAAACAGACTGCATAGCTCGGATATCTTCAATTGCGCATTTAACACATTCTGACAGCGTGCCATATCTAACCGTAGTAATTAATCCATCGCTCCCTACTACCATTTCATAAGTTCCGAATTCGCCGTCATTACATATTGATGGCTTGTAATGCTCAATAAATTTAACTATCTTTGCTTGCTCAACAAGATACTCATATTCATTTTGAGAGATTGTAATTGTTGGATTTATCATTGCATTGCTCCTTAGTTTCCTTATTGCCATTTCAAAGCACACTTCTCTCTATCATTCGCAACGGTTTCACTTGCCGTTGTGTCTCTGTACTTCAAATGTGCTTTAAAATGTGATATTGCGTTTAGCTAATCCCACCTACTGGCTTCGTTTGTCATTACCGCAATATCTCACACTCATTGGTGCAGGGCTTTTAATCTGCAACTGGCGATTTTCACAAATGGCATTTTCACGAGTGTGTTTTTATCCAAATTGTCTAAAATTGTGATGATTATCACTTACTTAAGTGAATTTTTTGACTATACTAACAATTAACCTTGCAAGCCATGATTTTTCCTTAACCGGAATATAAATAGAATGATGGATTACGCCATCTACGGTTGCTTGGGACATTGCTTTGACTTTTTCTTTTGCCTCTTCAAAGGAGTGAGCATAAATTTCTGCACCCCATTTGGAACCTTTAAAGTTATAAGAAATCGCATAGCGTTTCATTTCATCTTGCATAAGGAATTACCTATATGTATTTTCAAATTTTTCAAGGTGTAAACAATCAGTGGTATTGGCGGTTAAGATCGGCCAATCACGAGATCATTGCAGTAAGCGAAGGTTATACAACCAAACAGAACTGCCTACATTGCATTGGTCTTGTTATGGACACTAATCGCAATACACCAATTTATGAATCTTAGTAACCTAGCCCTGTTTATCAGGGCTTTTTTTCATCACAATTTTTAAAGAGCATCGAGATATTTGTTTATGTGTATCTCGTTTTGATGAGTATATTAAACATTATGTTTATATCCATGTCAACACAAAGTTGATTTATTTTATTAAAAAAGTTGATTTAAAAACTCATATTGTTGATTTTTATGTGTATTTTCTTAGCAAAAATAAATTTAATTGCCTATTTTTTAAGCAATCTGTAATTTGATATTGATTAATAATGCGATTTTTCCTCGGTTTTTTATCGTTTTTGCGATCTGTATCGTAAAATTTAATAGCCAAAATAGACCGCACTTTTGCTTAATGTATGATTGCTAAGAGAAAAGGAGGGGATTATGAAAGAAAAATTTAAGTTGTGGTTAATCTCGCTGAATTGCGAAGGCATCAATAGCTTAGGGATTAATGAGATAGTGTCGCGCGTAGATGAAGAGTTGAGGATTGTGCGAGCTAATGAGCAGGAGAGGATTGTGCTAGAGGAGTTGATTGAGGAGTTTAAATGTGAATAAAAAACCGCCCGTAGGCGGTTGTTTAATTTAATTTGTTTAATAGATCTTGCATTGTATGGATAGAAACGCCAATCTGGGACTGTATATTAATATGCTCGCTTAATCTTTTTTTCAATTTATTCAAATCTTCTTCCGTGAGTAAATCACTGTTGGCTTGAATTTGTTTTTTTAAATTTTTTATGCTTTTCTTTATATTTTTATTCATTCTAAGTATTTCTGGGCTTGTGCCAAATCGTCCTACAAATAAAGCTACACAGAAACTAAGAATCGGCGTCACTAAGGGGGCTGCAAGGTTAGCTATTTCAACCAAATGGGGAAGATTGGGAGTAATGTAAAATTTTATGATAAGCGAAAGAAAAAGCCCAATTCCTGCGGTATAAGAACCATATTCAAGCATTGAGAAAGGCTTTGTAACTGCATTTTGTTCAGCCATTACTTTCCTCGCTGCGTTTAATTTCTCTTAATTGTTCAATGATAGAATCTCTTGTCGATATTCTTATTGATTTAGAGCCAACCAAATTCCCATTATGATAATGATTGATGGTGATTTTATAATATGGGTTTAAAATACTACCAAGATAAAATGATAAGATTTTTAGTAAACGAGAAAGTACTGGGGTGCATAAAAGCACCCCTATAAACAAAGCTAATTCGTTGATATGCTCAACAAGCAAACTAATTGATCTTTCCATTATCAGAGATAATACGCCGCTCTTCTGGGGCTAAATGATGTTTAACTTTGGTTATAGTATAGTATTCTTTTGTTTCATAACCTAGCATTTTTATTGTTTTGTTCATTGTTACAGTGAACAAATCGCCTTTCTTGAAACTGGCAATGTTCTCATTTATTTTTTTAATAAAATCCTCGTCAGTAATTTCAACCGGGTAAGAGTGATTGCCGTAAGTCATTTCCCACCCTTTACTACCTTTAAAGCTTACTGTAAGTAGTGCGATTGTTGTTTCTAATATCTCAACCCTTTCTTTTGGATCGTTGATTTTCATCTTTTGAATCGTTCTTATTTCTTCCGGTTCCAACTTAACTAATATCTCTCTGGAGTCTTCAGATGAGTCAGGTGTTTTGATGGAATTTCCAGCCAATATTTTAAATGCCGGTTTTATGTTCCCTTCAAGAGGTGAGGATACCAGTGTTTTTATATTCTCACGAATATCTTTATTGGCTAATAACTTAGCTATGTTTTTATCTGATTTGATTTCTTTTCCATCAACACTTAAAGTTGCAACATCACTGTTATCATTGGTATGAATACCAATTACAGTTTCTCCTTTGGTGTCATTAATCGCATCAAATATGGTCTTTCCTAAGTTAGACACACTTTTTCTTGATTTTACGCTGGCGTAACCCAATCCAATGTATGGTAATACATCTATAACCTGTGTGGCCATATTATAAATATCAATTCCAAAAACAACCTCAAGGGAACCTTCCTGTGCTGGTGTTTCTACAAAAACGCCAAGGCTCTTGCGTCTACCCGGATTTAATAACTTATCTGATTTTTCAATCAGATCATGCATTGCTATTATAGCCTTTCCAAGCTCTCTCGCATTCATGCGGTGATTTTCTAAATCTCGACTATCCGAATCATATGATAAAGTAATAAACTCAGTTCTAACTACCTTTCGTTGCTTAGGTTGTTTTTTATTATCCGGCAAACTCTTAGCTTTATCTGTCATATTTTTTTCCTTAGGTTGGTTGTTATTAAAAAATCATGATATTTGGTGCCAATCACTTTCGCTCATTTAATTTCCTTAGGCGTAACTTCGCCAACTGTCATCAAGAAATCAATTTTTTCGTTAATATGCTCGAGCCTTTCCAGGAGTAGTTTATTCTGTTCTTCGATCCTGTCTAACTGCGTAAACGCACCAAGCCTACCAGTATGTGCCGCCTGTTCCATTCGATTCATTTGCACCTGTAGATCCGAATTTCCGTGGCCTTGATAATAATTATTTGTTGTCATCGTGGCTGCGGTATTTGTCGCTACGTTTGAGTGATTATATCGAGGGTTTTCAAATTTTGATTGCCCACCTAGATTAGGTTGCCAATCATCACCGAATTTTAATCTATCAGCACTAACCTCAAGGGCGACCGCAAACAGATCTATGTCTCGCATTGTTAGTTGCACTTCGCCATTCTCGAGGTCTAATACATCTTTTTCACTAACGCTTAGGGTCTTGGCTAAATCAGCAATAGACAATCCCTGTCTTTCTCTTTCGGCTTTAATTCGTTTAGCTACGGCTTTCATGATGTCCTTATAAGTTAATTGTCTCAATGTGTATTGTGCGGATAAAGCGACCGATAAATTTAGCGTTTTGACAAATATCCTCAGATATATCTTGCGGATCGTAATTGTCTTTATTGTCAGAGTGTAATCTATATCCACCACCAACTAGCTTTTGTATGCGTTTGATAAACAAAGCGCCATCAATCGAAAAGGCATATATACCATCGCCACTATAAGCATTAACTTTCGTGTCTAAAAAGACAATATCGCCTTTTCTTATGGTCGGCTCCATACTATCGGTTGGTACATTCACAAGGCAAATGCCGTCTGATGACTTTTTACCGACCAACTGAGCCATTCCCTCGTCGGTTAAATACAAACTTGAGATTATTTCTGGATAATCAGAGTTTTCAAACCCTGTCAATCCAGCGGCCAACCGTACATCGTAATAATCAATCTTATGTCTATGAGTTAAACCTTGCTCATTACTCAATAGATCTGCTTGATTATTGTTATAAATATTATTTGCAGTAGTGATATTTACTGTTGAGCTATTAATTGTTTGATTTGCTCCAATGTCAGTTGTTGCGACATCATTAGCCAAAACCCAGCCCATGTCATACCCAAGCACTTCTTGGATCTTTCTTGCGTTTTCACTTTTAATTTGCCCGCGCTGAATCCAATTTGTAACAGATTGCGGCTTAACACCTATCAAATCCGCAAGAGCCTTATTAGATCCAACTCTATTATCGTTAACCACTTCCTGAATTCTTTTAGAAACAGCTCGTTTCACAGGGGAATCAAATTCGTTTTTCATAAACCCTCCTTTTGTTACCAATATAAACAAATTGTTTATTAAATCAAATCATCTTTATGTTGATTAATGTTGATTTTTGAGTTAACATAAAGTTGATTTAATCAGGATGACTAATTTTTAATGGAGAATGTTAATGACACCTATTGATAAGGCAATCAAAGCCATTGGATCTCAAAAAAAATTAGCAGATGCATTGGGTGTAAGTCCTCAGTTTATCAACCAAATTAAAAGACGAGGTGGAGAATTAACAACGGACAAGGTAACACCCGAAAAGTGGGTAAAAGTAACAGGTTTATCTGTTAAAGAGCTTTTCCCTCAATTCGCAAAGCTAATTTAACAAACTACCAATAAAAGAAAACCATAAAAAAGTGGGAAAAATTATGACAATGAAAAAAACCATTATAGAAATGATCGAGAAAGTACCAGGTGGTAAAAGTGCGGTAGCTGGATTCTTAGGATTTACTGAAAGTGAATTAAATAATCGTCTTTATCAAACAAAGGGCCAACGGTTCAAAAATGAAGAGTTAATCGCGGTTCAGCAAGAATTTGGTTGTTCTCAATTTATTGAGGCACTTTGTCTTGAAGCTGGCGGACGTTTTGTGCCAGATGTAACGGAGAATGAATTAGACGAGGTTGAGCTTGCCAATCTACAACTGCACGAGCTTTCTGCGCGTGGGTTGTTATTTGCTGTATTAGAAAAGGCGTTAGAAGACGGTGAAATCACTTCACAAGAAGAAGACAAAATCCGTCAAGCATTAGGCAAACATTTGGCAGCAACACAATACTCAATCGAGTGCGTGATCTCGCTAAATAAACGGCAATAAAAAACCACGGCGGCAACCGTGGTCTTTACACTCACAAGGAGTAATTAATGAATCAATTAATCGTTATCGATAATACAAAAATCAAACAAGATAGTCAAGGGCGCTACTGTTTAAATGATTTACACAGAGCAAGTGGCGGAAACCCTATTCACGCACCAAGTCAATTTTTGCGCCTAAAAGGCACAAAAGACTTTGTTTCGGTGCTAGATAACCACAATGCAAATCTGCATTCTGCTTTGGAGATCATCAACGGTGGAACAAATCAAGGTTGCTACGCTGCAGAAAAGCTAGTTTACAAATACGCTGCGTGGATTAATCCAGAATTTGAAGTAAAAGTCTATGACACTTTTGACAAGGTAGTGAAAGGCAAATTACAACCAAATCAAACCGCACTTATCCCGCAATCATTTTCCGAAGCGTTAATGCTTGCTGCTCAATTACAAGCGGAAAAAGAGCAGAACGCGCCAAAAGTAGAAGCTTTTGACCGCTTAGCCACCGCAACTGAAGGCGCAATGAATCTTACCAATGCAGCCAAACACCTCCAAATGCAACCAAGATCATTTAACCAATTTTTATTTGCTAATGGGTGGATTTATAAGCGTACTGTCGGATCTGCTTGGATTGCCTATCAAGACAAATTGCAACGCGGTTATTTAGAGCATAAAGCTCACCCCGTCACACAACCTGACGGAACTGAAAAAATATATCCTCAAGTTTTAGTTACAGCCAAAGGGCTAGCAAAACTATCCACAATGTTAAATAAGGCGGCTGCGTAATGAGTAAATTTATCCCCAACGCTTTTCAAATCCCGAATTCCGTCATAGATGAGCTACTAGCAAAACTCACTTGCGCAGAACTTAAATGTTATTTGTTTGTGGTTCGCAAAACAAAAGGCTGGAATAAAGAATCAGACAGTATTTCCGTTAGTCAATTTATGGAAGTTACAGGGTTAAGTAATCGTTCTGTTATAACTGCTTGTGAATCACTTGTTGAAATGGGATTACTTGAGCGTTCAGGTGGCGAACGCAAATTGAATACTTATTCAGTGAAAGCGTTTGAGATTTCACAAACTGGTGAAAAAAGTTCATCAGATAAAACTGGTGAAAATTTTTCACAAACTGGTGAAAAAAGTTCATCAGATCTGGTGAAAAAAGTTCACACACAAAATAACAATAAAAACACTATACAAAATAATAATACTTCTTCGTCTGAAAAAATTTTCCAGACGGAGCAGAGAGCAAAAAAATATTCTTTCTCGCCTGATGATATGCGAGCTGCGGAATGGATTTTTGAGTTGTTAAAAAAATTAAATCCAGAATTCAAGGTTAAGAGCATGGATAGTTGGGCGAATTGCGTGAGATTGATGCGTGAGCGTGATGGTAGAACACATAGAGATATTTGTGAGCTTTTTCAGTGGGCTAATCAAGATCCGTTTTGGTCGTTGAATATTTTAAGTCCGTCAAGTCTGCGTGAAAAATGGATTCAGCTATCAATCAAAAAACAAGCGAGCGAAAGAAAACCACGCAGAACAACATTCCAAGAACGAAATTCAACAAACTGGGGAACGCCTGAAAAAATGGCGGAGGTGTTCTGATGAACCAATTAACAACACAGCAAGCTAATTTTAAAGAAGTTCCAGACCAAGCTCGTCAGATGATAGATCGCATTTTCGCAAACTTGACTGCAAGCTGTCCGATTTTGTTAAACGTTAGCGGTGAACAGTTAGAAATCCTTAAGCAACAATGGATTTTAGGCTTTGCCGAGAATGGCATTAAAACGTTTGAGCAGGTTAAACGTGGAATGGCGGCAGCTAGAGCGAAAACAAACGGATATTTGCCAAGTGTAGGCGAGTTTATTTCTTGGTGTAACAGTTACAACAACCATGAATTAGGATTGCCAACACAAGACGAGTTAGAGGCTAGACTTCAAAAATACTTCGGTTATGCGAAAGAGCCTCATAACTTCAAATTCCGCTCAAGAGCAGAGTATTACTTGTTAAAAACAATCTATGACGGTTACGGCAAAAAGAAATGGGAAGATTGCCAAAGAGCTATGCCGAAAATCCTTGCCGAAGTAGTTGAAAAAGCTCGCACTGGATTTGAATTTCCTAAAATTCCAGAACTGCTAGAGCAAAAGCCTAAGGTTATCCCTCCAGAAGTATCAAAAAACGGTGTGGCAAAGATTAAAGAAATTATGGGGATTGCGTAAATGACAGAACAAAAATTTGATAAAGATACATGGCAAACGCCGAAATATTGCAGAAATTATTTAGAGATTCGGTTTGGTTGGTTTGATGTTGACGGAGCGGCAGATAGTAAAAATAAATTATTCCCAAAATGGATCGGAATCGGCCCAGCATGGGGAGACAATGACAATATCGCTTTAGATTTTCTTGGCGATGATGTGATCGGAAAGATAAATGATTTATCAGAATGTAATGGATATCCAACGCATATCTATGTAAATCCGCCATACTCTGATGTAACGCCTTTTTTAGTCCGAGCGAAAGAATTACGCGATGCCGGACATTTAGTCGTGATGTTACTCAATAACGACAAATCTACACAGTGGTATCAAAACCACATTCACAACGTGGCCAATGAAGTGATTGATATTACAGGTGGGCGAATTGCATTTATTCACCCGATAACAGGCAAAGAAATCAAAGGAAACTCAAAAGGACAGATGATCGTAGTGTTTGATCCAGCGATGGAAGATTTTGTAATGCGTTCTGTTAGCCTTGATTTTATTAAAAAAGTCGGTGGCTACAATGGAATGTAAAAGACAATTCTTCCTGCGCTCAAGCCAGGTGCGGTTGAATTGCATTGAATTCATAAAAGAACTACCAACGGACGATAAAAAACCGTTGGTGGTAAAAATCCAACCTATGACACGCTCACTTGAGCAGAATTCAAAATTACACGCACTACTAAGCGATATTAGCAAACAGTGTGAATTTAACGGCAAGAAAAGAGACATCGACACCTGGAAAATGATTATGGTATCAGCTCACAAAATCGCAACAGGCGGTAAAGCTGAGATGGTAATCGGGCTTGAGGGTGAGGTAATCAATCTACGAGAAAGCACCGCACAAATGGGCGTACAGCGATTAGCGAGCTTAATCGAATATATAACTGCTTGGGGCGCCGAAAATGGAGTTAAGTTTAACGATGCATTGAGATTTTAAATGAGAGAGGAAATAGTTATGGCAGCAGTTCTATTTGTGGTGGTGTTTTTGATTATTTGTTTTGTTGAGGGTGCGGACGATGAATGAGAAAGAAAAATTTGAACGTACAAAGCCGGTTGTGAATGTTGGAACAATAGGACACGTTGACCACGGTAAAACAATTTTAACAGTAGCATTGACGGCAGCATTGGCAGCAGTGTTAGCGAATGTCGGGAAAGTAGATTCTGTAACAACACGTCCAACAATAAGTTATCCAGTAAATCGCACCAACAAGAAAACCATTTATAGAGGCTAAATATGGCTAAGAAACCCAAGGAAACCAAATGCAAGGTATGCGGTTGTTACTTTGTCAAAACAATAAGCTCAATGCAAAAAGTCTGCTCGCCAAAATGTGCAATTATCCTTTCCAAAGAGCAAGCAAGAAAGAAACGAGAGAAACAAGAAAAAGCTCAATTAAAAGAGCGAAAGAAAAAACTACTAGAAAACGATAGAGGTCATTGGCTGAAAGCACTCCAAAAAGAAGTGAATAAGTTTATCCGATTAAGAGACAAAGGTCAGCCTTGTATTGCTTGCGGTGCAGTATGGAAACCAAGTTTTCAAGCATCGCACTTCATTCCACAAGGTAGAAGTTCATTTTTAAGGTTTGACGAAAGGAATATTCATTCAGGCTGCATTAGATGCAATCTCTTTGTTGGTGGTGGGAATATTCACGGATATAGACCAAGACTGGTTGAGAAGATTGGCGAAAAAGAAGTTGAGTGGTTAGAAGAAAATCAACATCGAATTAAAAAATGGGAAATATCCGAGCTTAAAGAATTAATCAAGGTTTACAGAGCGAAAATAAAAGAGTTAGACGGGAGCCAAGAATGAGTTATAGCGTTGAGCGAATTTTAGAAAAATGGGGTAGTTGTTGGGGGCGTGACCGTATTGGCACAGAATATCCAAGCACAACAATTTCAATTCCCGTACTGCCGACAGCAAGAAAGGCTTATATCAAATTCTTAACCGATGACGAGTGTTTAAAGATTGAAAAGCAAATAATGAACCTACACGATGACGATTTATTGCAGTATCAAATTCTGATGGCTCTGTATATTCAACAAGCAAGCGAAAGAGAGATTTGTAACGCCCTTAATATCTCACCTGCCAAGATGTATCGTGAACGTGCGCAAGGTATTAGATTTTTGAAAGGTGCTTTTGTTGCAGCGAAAATTAAGTTTATGTTTTTGGGATAAATAAATCTATATAGATCTAAATTAGACCTATATAGATTTTTTATTTGTGATCTAGATCGCAGAAACCACTAAGCGATATTTATAAAATATAACTAGTTTTAATCTGCATGGAGATCGAAAAATGAAAAAATTCTTATTGCCTTTACTTTTTCTACCAATTGCCTTTTCTGTACAAGCAAAGCAGTATACACCTGAACAGTTAAATAGCATGGTAAATTCTGGCAATTTCCCTGAGCAAGGACCATCATCTTCAGAGTCAAAATATATGGATTTTGAACAATGTGTTTTAACAGCGAAGACGGTATCTGACTCAATTAAAGATTATTATCCAACTTCGGTAATTGCCGATACGGCTATTGCATATATAGTTAAATTTTGGACTAATGATGGAGTTACCCTGATAACTTGTTCTAAGTCAGATAATAAAATGGTTATGACTCAATCTTCATATAAATAAAGTAGTTATTGAGTTAGAAATATTTTTATCTAAAAAACACTTGATTACTTGCAAGTAAAGTTGTAGTATAAAGTATAAGTTGCGGTTTTAGCGCGTAGCGAACGCGATAAGTAAATTTTATAGCCCTGATCGGAAACGGTCGGGGTTTTTTATTGGACGATTAACTCAGTCGGTAGAGTGGCAGCCTGTTAAGTTGTTTGTCGCTAGTTCAAGTCTAGCATCGTCCGCCATATATTCAGCTCACAAGTAAACTAATACATGTGAGCTTTTTTATTTGAGGTAAAAAAATAATGCCTATGAAAGATCCAGATGTATGGGCTTTGATTTGGGCTTGGTTACAAATCAATTTTGGCAACGGTTCAATTCAAAGTGCTGGCGCAGCGGTTTTTATGTCGCTTTTAAGAATGGGATTTATGCGCAAGAAACCAGCATTTCGCTATGTATTTATTGATGCAATGATTTGCGCATCTATTGCTGGGGTGGCAGTGCCTGTGTGTACTCATATATTCGGTCACACAGATTTTTCAGCTTTTTTCGGGACGATGATTGGATTTATCGGTACCGAAAAAATACGCGAATTCTTGTTTAAGTTTATTAATCGTAGGATTGACAAAGATGACAATGATTATCCACGAAACGACATTCAATAGAGTTTTCCCAAAAGCAATTAAAGGGGCTTATCAGGCAATATCAAAATATATTGATTTGGCTGGCTGTTATAACAAACAACAACAAGCAATGTTTCTTGCTCAATGCGGGCACGAAACAGCGGGGTTTACCACTTTTAGCGAAAACTTAAATTATTCGGCTGATGGCTTGATGAGAGTTTTCCGTAAGTATTTTCCTAATCCTAACATCGCTCGCCAGTACGAGCGGAAGCCAGAAAAAATTGCAAGCCGAGTTTACGCAAACCGAATGGGGAATGGCCCAGAAGAAACAATGGACGGCTGGAATTATCGTGGCCGTGGATTAATTCAAATCACTGGTAAAGATAACTATATCCGATTTGCCCGTTGGTTAGGCGATACGATTAACCCTAAAGAAGTATCAAGTAACTTAGATTTGGCGGTTAAAGCTGCGGTCTGGTACTGGATATTTAACGACTTGGCATCTATTGATTCCGTCCAAAAAGTGACAATCAGAATTAACGGCGGCACTAATGGTTTAGATGACCGATGTAGATTATTTCGTGCGTTAATGGTGGATTAGTATGGAGGGGTGTAATGGTTAATAAATCAACCCTGATTTACCTTGCAGTATTGGCTAGCCTGTGTGGTTGGATTTGGTATCAGCACGGGGCGATAAATGACTTAAGAGCCGAAAACCAAGCACAGGCTAGCCTCATTGCAGAGCAAGAAAAGGTTAATCAATCGCTAAAAGATACGATTGAGGTAGAGCGCCAAGCAGTAGAGCAACAGCGAGTTATTAACGATGAGATTAAACAAACAACACAAGACAAAGTACAAGTTGTCAGAAAGATTATTAAATCACAGCCTTGTTATAACACTCGCATCTATGACGATGCTATTGAGCGGTTGCACTAATAAGGTAACAACCAAGACGGAGTATATCTATCCGCCTCAAGCATTTTTAACGCCTTGCGTGAAAACACCATTCACTGGTAGCACATACGGTGAGGCAGTAGAGCATTTAATCATAGTGCAAGGTGAGCGTGATATGTGTGCGAGCCAAATCACAAATATTAACAAGTGGATTGAAAGCACTAAGGCCTATAAGTAATCTAAGGTTGATTTATTCTTTTGTGGTAGTAATATTTCATAAGTTAAAAAGATTAACAGGAATAACAATGGAACCACACTACGAGAAATCATATATCATACCTGGATTGAAGTTACGCCTCTATTTTTTAAGTAAAGCTGCGAATAGAAACTTTATAGACTTCATCAAGCCTGTGTTATTGGATATAAGCAAAATTAACAGTGATAATGTTCGTGACTCCGACTTAGCCGACCTGTTCATCAAGATTAAAAGTATTTATGAATGGGTAGAGCCAAATAATTGTGGGTTGCCAGAGTTTGAGCATAGAGTGCTATCTAGCCAGTTAAATGATTTACTCTCTCAAATCGCTGTTTATTTGCGTATGGATAAAGACATTCAAATCAATGCAGAAAATAGAACGCTCCTTGTTGATACTATTAAGCAAGGAGTTAAAGAGATAGCTTTTGCATAGCAAATAATCTTAAGGAGAGATAAAGACCGCCAAATAAAGTGCGGTCTTTTTTTATTTTAAAGGCTTGATTTTAAAGATTAAAAGGTACTCCTGAGGGGATACCCCTTTCCACGGGGTTTCGGGCGCGCGGTTTTCGACAGTTTTTTGACATCTTAGGCATCATCATCTTTTTTACTTTTTAGGCATTTTTACGGTCTCGGTATGGATAATTTATTCGATTTAAAACTCAATATAAATCAGATTGCCGAACTTGTCGGAATGCACCGTCAGACCGTGTCGCAACGGGTCGCAGGACTTACTCCTGCTATCGGTAGTAACTCAAAATTAAAGTTATACGCAATATCCGATTTAATCAAAATCGGGCTTGCCGAAAAAATGACGGCAGATGTTGATAGTTTGTCACCCGTTGAGAGACGGGCATTTTGGCAGGCGGAGAACGAAAGACTTAAATATGAGCGCGACACTGGAGAGCTAGTACCCGCTTTTGAAGTTGCTCAAGAGATGAGTTTTTTGGCAAAAGCAGTAGTGCAGTCACTTGATACTTTACCAGATATTTTAGAGCGTGACTGTGGATTAACACCGTCACAATTAACCCGTGTAATACAGGTAATTGATGACGTTAAGTCGCAAATGTCATCGCACATACAGGCTGGCGATGATAAGTCAGAGGAGCGGTAATGTTTGCATCAGCTAAAGACATTAGACGAGACATTGCAAATCTGCTTAAGCCTCCACGTCGAATGAAGGTGTCAGAGGCAGTCGCTGAGTATATGCGCGTGCCTGTTGGTGGCGGAAACTCTGTTAAATGGGATAAAGACACTGCGGCATATATTTTAGAGCCGATGGACTGTCTTAACTCTCGTGAGTATGATGCGGTGATTTTTGTCGGACCTGCGCGAACCGGTAAAACGGTTGGTCTAATTGATGGGTGGATAACCTACTCGATTGTTTGCGACCCGTCAGATTTTTTGCTTGTGCAACTAACACAAGAAAAGGCGAGCGAACACAGTCGCAAACGTTTAGACCGCACATTTAGATGCTCGCCTGAGATAGCTAAAAGATTAAGCCCGCGTAAAAACGACAACAACGTACACGATAAATACTTTAGAGCGGGTAACCTGTTAAAGATTGGTTGGCCATCAATTAATGTATTGTCATCGTCTGACTACAAATACGTTGCATTAACTGACTACGACCGCTGGCCAGATGATGTGGACGGTGAGGGCGATGGCTTTAGTTTAGCGTCCAAACGTACGACTACATTTATGAGTGCTGGTATGACACTTGTAGAGAGTTCGCCAGGTAAGGATATTGTCGATCTAAAGCATCACCCAAAATCAACACACGAAGCACCTCCGACAACTGGTATTTTATCTCTGTATAACCGAGGAGATAGACGTCGTTTTTACTGGCAATGTCCACATTGCTCTGATTGGTTTGAGCCATCAATGGCTAACATGGTCGGCTATCGAGATGACACTGATTATGTTAAGGCAAGCGAAAAAGCTCGATTGCAATGCCCACACTGTCAAACACTGATCGAGCCTGATAAGAAACGCGCATTAAACATCGGCGGCAAGTGGTTAAAAGAGGGGCAAATGATAGATAAAGATGGTGTAATCCATGGCGATGGCAGAAACTCACGTATTGCATCATTTTGGCTGGAAGGCCCTGCAGCCGCTTACCAAACATGGGCGCAATTAACCTATAAATTACTCACCGCTGAACATGAATTTGAAATGACAGGTAGTGAAGAAACGCTAAAGGCAGTAACAAATACAGACTGGGGATTGCCTTATTTACCACGCTCCGCACTAGAACAACGTCAAAGCGATGAACTAATGGAGCGGCGAGAAGATACAGAAAAAAGAACGGTGCCTTATGGGTGCCGTTTTTTATTAGCTGCGGTTGATGTACAGGGTGGGCGGAATCGCCGTTTTGTCGTCCAAATTGTTGGCTATGGTGAAAATAGCGAACGGTGGCTCATTGATAGATACAACATTAAATCATCAATGCGGAGCAATTCCGATGGAGAAAGTCTCCCGATTGATCCGTCCGCCTACCCTGAGGACTGGGATTTACTCATTAGTGATGTGCTTAATAAGCAATATCGCATCGAGGGCTTAGATGGCGGATTTATGCCAATCCTTGCAATGGCGGTGGATAGTGGCGGTGAGGACGGTGTAACAGATAACGCCTATAAGTTTTGGCGCAGATGCAAGCGTGATGGCATATCAAAACGAGTGTATCTCGTCAAAGGTGATAGCACCAAGCGCCAAAAACTGATTTCTCGCACTTATCCTGATAACACCTCACGGTCAGATCGTCATGCTAAAGCACGTGGTGATGTGCCTTTGTATTTACTCCAAACAGATCAATTAAAAGACCGAATTAGCAATGCCTTAAGCCGTGATACGGTTGGAGCTAACTATATTCATTTTCCTTCGTGGCTTGGCGAATGGTTTTTTGATGAGCTGACTTATGAGGAGCGCGGACAAGACGGCAAATGGCGTAAACCTGGTAAGGGCAATAATGAGGCGTTTGACTTATTTTGCTATGCCCATGCGATCGCTATTTTGCGTGGTTATGAGCGTATTAAGTGGGGAGATGAGGATAATGTCCCATATTGGGCGAAATTGCCAAGCGTAAACCCTAATGTAATCCGAAAAGAAACAGCCGCACAGGAAGAAGAAACAGAAAGTGCGGTAGAAATTGAACAAGTTAAACCGCAACCGAAAGCCAAGACAAAAAGTAATTGGCTAAATGGTGGCGGAAGTAAAAAAAGCGGTTGGCTTTAACTCCTAGACAGCCTTAAATCGGTAGATACCGAGCCTATAAAAAGGTGGATATGTTGCGGTAATAACTCAAGCCCTGACTAGAGATAGTTGGGGCTTTTTATTATCTAAATTTGGAGGCAGAAAATGCAATTAGCAAATCCCGAAAATTTTAAACAATTTATACAAATCAAAGATCATCAAACTGTAACAACATCGGAAATTGTGGCAAAAGTTTTCAGCAAGCAGCATAGTCATGTTATGCGTGATATCAGATTGCTATTAGAAAACTGTGAAGAAGATGATTTTACAAAATCCAACTTTGGACTTTGCTTTAAAAACAATGAATTACAGAACGGAAAGCCGCAACCCTACTACGAATTAACTAAAAACGGTTTTTTACTATTAGTAATGGGGTATAAGTCTAAAAAGGCAATGGGGATTAAAATATCTTACATTAAAGCCTTTGACTACATGGCAGATCAGATGGCAAAAGGTAACGCCTCATTACTCGAGCAATATTACCAAGCCTTGGGCGAGCATAAGGCCGAAAAACAATTAGCAAGTGTTTGTGGTAAGGCGCTAAATGAATGGAAAGGTAAAAAGCCGTTGCTTGAAGCAACACTAAAAATCTTTGAAGATAAATTGCAAATTGAGTTACCACTACTTAACTAACCGCACCGTAAAAAAGTGCGGTTTTTTATTGGGGCAAAAATGGCTATCTACGAAAGAGACGAATTAGAAGAAAAAATCCGAACGCTTGATGAAAAAATTGAAAACGCCCAAAGCCAAGTGAGCTTTAATGGGCGGTCGGTATCTTATCAAGTGTCAGAATGGACAAAACAACGTGACCGCTATCAACAAATGCTTAATGAGTTACTGGCGGAAACAAGACAGCGCGTTAAACGCCACAGAATCAAATATGCGAGATTTTAAAGATGGGAATAGTAGATAAAGCGATTGCCGCAATCTCGCCTAAATGGGGCGCACAGCGAGCTAAAAACCGATATGTCATGAATGCGTATGAGGCGGCTATGCCAAACCGTACGCACAAAGCAAAACGTGAAAGCCAAGGTGCGAACGTATCGACCAAACAAAGTGCAGTAAGTTTGCGAGAACAAGCTCGGGCATTAGACCAAAATCACGATATTGTGATCGGCATTTTGGACAAAATGGAAGAGCGCGTGATTGGCTCTAGAGGGATTCATATTGAGCCACAGCCACTTAATTTAAGTGGTGATGTTGATGAGGATTTAGCAGAACAAATCCGAAAGAAATGGGCGGAATGGTCTGTTAGACCTGAGGTTACAGGACAATTTACTCGCCCTGAACTTGAGCGGATGTTGTTACGCACGTGGCTCCGTGATGGGGAAGTATTTATCCAACTCGTACGCGGGTATGTGGCGGGTCTAAATCATAGCACGGGCATTGCATTTAGCCTTGAGGCATTAGAGCCTGATTTTGTGCCTATGTGGCAATCTGATACAGCTAATGTGATCCAAGGCATAGAGATTAATGCTTGGCGCCGTCCTGTGTCTTACCGTGTTTACATGGATAACCCTCAGGAAAATAACCGCACTTACGGGCGAGTTAAATCAGTGCCGGCAGAGAATATGTTGCACCTTGCGTGTAAAAAACGCTTGCACCAGTTACGCGGTGTGTCGATGTTGCACGGTGTAATTATCCGACTTGCTGATCTAAAAGACTACGAGGAGAGCGAGCGTGTGGCCGCACGAATTGCCGCCGCTTTTACGATGTACATCAAAAAAGGTGATGCCGCACTCTACGGGGATAATGAGGATTATAGCGCAGACAGCCCAGAGCGTGATTTTGAGATTGCTCCCGGTGCAATCATTGATGATCTAAAACCAGGCGAAGATATCGGGTTAATTAACTCAAACCGCCCAAACGTTAACCTTGAAACCTTTCGTAATGGGCAATTAAGAGCAACGGCAGCTGGTACTCGATCAAGTTACTCAAGCATTGCCCGTGACTATAACGGCACTTACTCAAGCCAACGCCAAGAGTTGGTGGAGAGCTTTGAGGGCTACTCCGTTTTACAAGATACCTTTGTTGCTCACATCTCACGCCCGATATACAGAGAATGGCTAAAAATGGCGATTGTCAGCGGCGAAATTGAGGTGCCAGTCGATATTGATCCTGCATCACTTTATAACGCTGTTTATAGCGGCCCTGTTATGCCGTGGATTGATCCGACAAAAGAGGCGCAAGCGTGGAAAGAGCGCATCAAAGGTGGATTGGCAACCGAAAGCCAAGCAGTACGCGCAAGCGGTAGCAACCCGGCAGAAGTTAAACGCAGACGTAGAGTTGAGGTTGAAGAAAACCGCAAATTTGGTCTCAAGTTTGACACAGATTTAACTAACACAGGTACGACAAATGAAAAAGCAAAAAATGATTCTGTCGCCAATGGCGATGGCAACGAGCGGGACAAAGACGAATAACCAGTCTTGGTACTCAATCAAAGCCAAAGCCAACGATACAGCAGAAATTTCAATTTATGATGAGATTGGATTTTGGGGTGTGTCTGCGGCTAGTTTTGCACAAGATTTAAAATCCTGCGGCAATAACTTAAAACAGATTAACTTACATATCCACTCCCCAGGTGGTGATGTTTTTGACGGCATCGCGATTTACAACTTGCTAAAAAATCATCCAGCTAATGTGACAGTTTACATTGACGGTTTGGCGGCAAGTATGGCGAGCGTTATTGCAATGGCTGGAAACGAAGTAATTATGCCCGAAAACGCAATGATGATGATCCACAAGCCTTGGGGCATCCAAGGTGGCGATGCAGAGGATATGCGCAAATATGCCGACCTATTAGATAAGGTCGAAAATACGCTAATCCCAGCTTACGCGAGCAAAACAGGAAAAACACCTGAAGAATTAGCAGAAATGCTATCAGCGGAAACTTGGCTCAACGGTAAAGAATGTGTTGAACAAGGATTTGCTGACAAACTAGCCGAACCACTTGTGGCGATGGCGTCTATTAAATCACGAAAATTAGAGGACTTTGAAAAAATGCCTAATGAAATTAAAAATATGTTGTTTAAGCCACAAGGCAACGCTGGCGCATCTGCACCACAAGCAACACCAACTGAACAATCAGCGCCAGTTAATAAATCATCAACTGTGCCAGTGGATAATACAGCTCAAGTACAAGCCGAGTTAAACAAACGCAATGCAGATATTAAAGCAGTATTCGCACCGTTTGGCTCAGCTCACGACTCTTTGTTGGTTGAGTGCTTGGGTGATTTATCAATTACCGCTGAGCAAGCCAAAGACAAATTATTAGCAAAACTTGGTGCAGGTACAACCCCAAGCGCAGCAGTAACACCTTATGCAGATAACGGTAATATTGTTGGCGATAGCGTTAAACAATCCTTATTAGCTCGTGCAGGCATCGATAAAGATAAAGCGAATGCCAAAGACAATGCCTACAACGCAATGACCTTACGCGAGCTTGCTCGTGCATCATTGGTTGATCGTGGCGTTAGTGTATCTGGTCAAAATGCTATGAGCATGGTCGGCTTAGCATTTACACACTCAAGCTCTGACTTCGGTCAAATCTTAATTGATGTGGCGCACAAATCATTACTTAAAGGCTGGGAGACTGCGGCGGAAAACTTTGATCAGTTTACCTCACGCGGTACGCTAACCGACTTCCGCGCCGCTAAGCGTGTTGGTTTAGGTGATTTTGGACACTTACCTCAAGTTGGCGAGGGCGAAGAGTACACCTACGGAACAATCGGTGATGAGGGCGCTAGCGTTGCATTAGCGACTTACGGGCAATTATTTAGCATTACCCGTCAAGCAATCCTCAATGATGATATGCACCTGTTGACAAAAATCCCTGAAAAAATGGGACAAGCAGCACGTGCAACAATCGCTAAGTTAGTGTTTGCGCTATTAACTGGTAACGCTAAAGCACAAGACGGTAAAGCATTATTTGATGCATCTCACAAAAATACAATCACTAATGCGGTATTAGACCTTGCCAACATTGACAAAGGTATCCAAATGATGAATGGCTTTGTTAATGCGCGCGGTGAGCCGTTAGCGATTGAGCCAGAATTTATGCTGTTGCCTACATCAATGTACACTCGCGGTTTACAATTAATTAAGTCCGCAAGTGTTGAGGGTGCCGATGCTAACTCTGGTATCATCAATCCATTACGCGACATTGTGACTCCGGTTAAATCTGCTCGCTTACAGGCAGCGGATGAAAAATCTTGGTACTTAATTAACAAAGAGGCTATTGAGGTCTCCTATCTTGACGGCATCGACACTCCATACATGGAGCAACAACAAGGCTTTACCGTTGATGGTGTATCTACCAAGGTGCGTATTGATGCAGGTGTTAACGTGATTGACTACCGAGGCATTGTAAAAGTTACCAATAAGTAACTTAAAACACCCTAAATAACGACCGCACTTTTAAACAAGGTGCGGTTTTTTATTAAATAAATCATAGGATTAATTGAATATGGCTAAAAATTACGTACAAGACGGAAACACTGTGCGCTTTACCGCTGCCGCTAATGTAAAAAGTGGCGATGTGGTGATTTTGGAAAATCTTGCTGCAATCGCAGTATCTGATGTTGCTCAAGGTGGTGTAGGCGTTGGCTTAACTACTGGTGTATTTTCGGTTAAAGCAAAAGCGGCTGATGATATCAAACAAGGTTCAGTTGTTTACTGGTCAGTAACCGAAGGGGCAACGATTACCGCTGGTAGCAATAAACGCTTAGGCGTTGCGTGGCGCGCAAGCGGTGCATCAGTGGACACCGTAGATGTCAAGATCAACGCTTAGTCCATTTGATGCAGCACTCGCACAGGCGGACAAAGTCATATCAGATGTGATGATGTCCGTCTATGTCATCAATGGTAAAGAATATAAAGCGGTTTTAGATGAGGTTCCAAAAGAGTTTGAACCGATTAATGGTATTTATCGCACGCTTACGCTATTCAAATCTTCAGGGTACAAACCTAAGAAGAATGATCGCGTAACGATAAATAACATTGAGTATATCGTTAGTGGTTTCAGCTTTAATTCAGGAACAATCATTCTACAACTTGAAGAGGATGCAAGTTACTGATGGCAATTAATGACGACATCGAGAAAGCCAAGAAAGCATTAACTGACATTGATAAAAAAGCAGTTCCACAAGCAATGGCGCGGACAATTAACAATGTTGCTGCCAAAGTTATGGTGAGAGCTGTAATAGATACATCCAAGAAAGTGGATGTTCCTAAGCGGCTAATAAAAGGTCGAGTTAGGCTTGAGCGCGCTAAATCTAATAGGTTGTGTGCGTTCATAAAGGTTAATAGAGGCAATCTGCCTGTTATTCGCATGGTAAAAGGTAACGGTAGATTCATTCGGAAGGGCGAAAATAAAGGTCAATTAAAAGTCGGCAATCGGTTTTTCCAAAGAGCATTTATTCAAACGCTCCAAAATGGAAGAACGCAAGTAATGCAACGACAAGGAAAAGACCGTTATCCAATCGATGTAGTTAAAATTCCACTCAAGATTCCGCTAACTGAGGCTTTTTATTCTGAAGTTAAACGCGCATACGAAAAGGATATGCCTATGGAATTAAGGAATCAGTTAATTAGACAGATGCAAATTGTGGTTAAAAAATGAAAATTCACTCAGAAATTAGACGAGCAGTTATTGATAGGCTAACAGCTCACCTGCCAAAGGTTAAAGAGTTCAGCAATGGAAAGCCATCATTCTCAGATATTGAGAATCAAAGTCCTACTGTTGCGGTGTTTATCAGTAATGTTACGCCTACAGGTTATCTTGATGGAACGTTACAGGCTACATTGCACGTTGCCGCGTTTATGAAGTCAGCATCTAGAGAAGATGATTTAGACAAGCTGGCCCAAGAAATCTATGAGAGTGGAATAGTTGAAGATTCGCTATCCAGTCTAACTGAAACAACTTCATTCTCTTCGTTTGATTACGATCAAGATGAACAAATGGCAACGTGGATCGCTGCCGATATCCAATACAACATCACTTACGAGGTCAATAATGGCTAAAAAAGACACTACACCAATGAAAGGCGCTGGAACTCAGTTTTTCCGTTTGAAAGACGAGAAAGAAACCACAGCTATTCAAGGTGGAACAATTTCAGCGGCAGAAATCAAAAAAGCCGAAAACTGGGATCGTATTGCAAAAATTAAAGAGCTATCACCTGGTGAAGTTACCGCAGAAAGCTATGAAGATAACTACTTAGACGATCCGAACGCAGAGTGGAAATCAACAAGCCAAGGTGCAAAATCAGCAGGTGAAACATCTATTACTCTTGCGTGGTTGCCTGGCGATACAGCTCAACAAGCTATCGTTAAAGATTTTGATAGTGGTAATAAAAAATTCTACTTGGTGGTATATCCAAATGGTACTCGAGATGTATATTTCGCTTGGGTATCTTCTTTGGGTAAAGCTGTTCCACAAAATGAAACAATGACACGCACAATCAAGCTAACCAATGTAGGTAAACCGTTATTAGCTGAAACAAATCAAGCAGGTGATTAATCATGTTAAAACAAATCAAGTTTGAAGTTAATGGGCAAGTTCTTCAGTTATCCGCACTGTCTGCTTTAGATTATCTTGAATATGTCGAGTACATGAATTCGCTCGAAAAACCCGATCCAATTAAAGCGGAAGATACAGAGAAAGAGATCAATGCAAAGCTTAATAAAATGACAAGAAATAACTTGCTAGCTCATGCACGATTAATTGCTTTCTCGCTATCACATACTAAGACAGATAAGACTATTGACGAGCTACAAAATGAAGTCTTAACAACGCTCACAAATAATGACTTATATCTCGTTCTTGATGCTGTTCAAAATGTGTGTAACTTCCCTAAAACAGAAAATCAGGAAGAAGTAGAGCAAGCAGACAGTGCGGACGGTGAGTCAAAAAACGCCTAGAGGCCGAACTTGATTTTGTTTTAAAGCTTGCGCACGAATTCAAACGTGCGGACTATCGAAGAATGCTCCGTGAGATGTCTCTTGCGGAGTATTTTTCTTGGTACAGATATTTCGGGAAACGACCGTTCACGCTTGAAATGCTTGATTATGGTTACGGAATAATCACAAGTTCGGTCTATAACTGTGCGGCCGCTAAACAGGTAGTAACGGCTAGGGATTTCTCTATCTTTAATTTTGACGAACCGGCAAAAGAAATGACGGACGAGGAAATGATGGAGGCATCCGCTGCAAATTCAGGAGTATTGAGAATTGGATCAGATTAGCAATGTAAAAATCAAACTCGAGGCAGAGACAGCTAAGTTTACCGAAGAGATGGCAAAGGCTAGAGGGGCGTTAAATGGTTTAGCCAACTCAATAAAAAGTATCAACTTAACGAAGTTAGCTATAGGTGGATTAGCAACAGCGGCGCTTGCTGCAACTGGTGCGGTTGTTTCTTTTGTTGGCTCTTTAGGCGATGGAATAAAGATTTTTGAAGAAACAGAACGCTACATGGCAAGAACAGAGGCTCAATTAAGAGCAACTGGTGCGGCTGTTGGCTTTTCATCTTCCGAAATGGATAGGTTTGCTCGCTCTGTTGCAATGAATACGCTTGCTAGTACCGATGGTGTGCGACAAGCGATGTCGGTAATGATGACATTTAAAAGCGTTACTGGCGAATCATTTAAAGAGGCTATTAAGCTATCTCAAGATCTAGCTGAAACGTTTGGTACTGATATTTCGAGCGAGGCTAGAAATCTTGGGCGAGCTTTAGAAAATCCAGCTGAGGCAATATCTATTCTGAAAAGAAAGGGTATTGAGCTTACATCAGAACAGCAAAATTTAATCAATTCTTTTGTTGAAACTGGTGATAAAGCTAAAGCACAGGAAATTATATTTAAAGCGCTACAAGAACGCGTTGGTGGTACTGGTGAGGGTTCTGCAAAAGATACATTATCAGGCTCGCTTGATACATTATGGCAGGCAACTGACGAATTAAAAGAGCAGTTCGCAGAAACAACAGGTATTACAGATTTATTTAAAGGTGTGGTAGATAGTCTTTCAGGTGCTTTCATTAAGCTGACTAAGGCAATGAAAGGCGTAGATACTGCGACCCATGTAAAAAATCTTGAAAATGAAATTTCGATTTTAGAGAAATCTAAAAAATCCCTAGAACAACAGTTTGAATCTGGTGCCTTTGATGGTAGCGATGAAGTGTTGGCCGCAATGCGTGAGCAAATGGATCAGCAACAGGCTAACCTAGACAAGGCTCGAGCAAAACTAAAAGAAGAACAGGATAAACAAAAAGCAGAGGCTGATGCTGCTGAATCAAGCCGTAAGAAAGCCGAGCAAGAAGAAAAAGAGAAGGCGGGCAAGGCTCAACTTGAAAAGATTGAAGATAAACTAAAATCTCGAAAACAAAAGCTAACTGAACAACTCGAAATAGATCAGAAAGCCATAAACAATCTTAAATTGAGTAAAGAAGAGATTGAAAAACGCGGCTTTAAAACAATAGAGCAGTTAAGAGAAGCTGAGCTTGATAAGCTTAAACAAAACTACGATGAACAAATAGCGATAATAAATAAAGGCGAAAATAAAAAAACGTCAGCGAAATCAAGTCGCGGTTCTCGTAGTAAGACAAACGATGTCTCGTCTCTAGATATGCAATACGCTAACGAGATGCAGAAATTGGAATTACAGCATCAACAACGTATAGCCAAAATCAATGGAATGGCTATATCCGAGAAAGATGCTAAAGAGCGTAATTTTAGTAGTGCATTAGAGTTGAGAAAACATTATCTAGCGCTAGAGGCCCAAGCATACGATCAAGCATTAGAAAAACAGAAAGCGAAAGAGATTAAAGAAGATAATGACAGAGCTAATAAAGTGCGGTCATTCTTTAATGATATTCGAGGTTCTGGAAATGATCCGTATGTGCAGAATGAAATAACAAGAGAAGATCAGCTTGTCAAAGCTCAAGAGCTGTATGAGCAACAGTTGATCAACGTTCAGCAGTTTGAAGAGGCTAAAGCATTAATAGAAGATCAGTATCGACAACGTAAAGAGGATTTAGATAGACAGGCGATGACGACACAGCTGAATATCGCGGCATCATTATTTGATGGATTAGCTGGTTTAGCCGAATCGGCAGGCGGTAAGCAATCCGCTGCGTATAGAACGCTTTTCGCAATATCTAAATCATTCCAAATTGCCGAATCTCTGATCAACTTACACGCGGCAGTAATGAAAGCGATGAACGACCCGACAGCAATTACACCGGCACAGAAATTTGCCAATATGGCAGCGGTTGCAAGTCAAGGTGCGGCAGTGCTTAACCAACTTAAAAGCGTTACTATCTCAGGCGCTCGCGCTAGTGGTGGCTATGTTGGTGGCGGCAGAACATATCTTGTCGGTGAGAAAGGTCCTGAGTTGTTTACACCTGGAGCAAGCGGACAGATTACAAGCAATTCAAACTTAAATAAAGCATTAGGTGGTTCAGGCAATAAGACAGTTGTCATTAACCAGACAAATAACTTTGGCGATGGCGACAGTGATCCGGAATTGGCTGAAAAAATTGCTAGATTAACCAGAGCGCAAGTTTACGATGTGCTTAGAAATGAATCCAGAAGTGGCGGAATGTTGAGGTAAATGAATGAAAGAATTATTTAATTTCAAAGTTCAATGGGGAATGCAGTTAGACTATAAACCAGAAGTCGATATTATTGAATTTGGCGATGGTTATCAGCAACGCAGACCAAGAGCAATTAATTCTTTGCCATTATCAACTACCGCCACAATTCGCTATCACAAGACTAGAGAAAGAGAGATGATTAAATCTCTTGATTCATTCCTTGCGCGGCATGGTGGATATAAATCATTTGAATGGGTTCCTCCTGGCAAAGTTGAGAAAATATTAATTCTCTGCTCGGAATGGTCTAAGGTTGATAACGGGCCTTATGTTGAATATTCATTACAGTTCCGACAGGTTTTTAACTGATTTGAGAGCCTTATCACAAATAAAAAAGTTGAAATAAGGTAGAATCACTAGGCATTCAATTTTATTGAGTTAGGAGTATTGTGTGGCTATTCGATTCAGAAAAACAAAGAAAATTTTACCGGGAGTAAAATTAAATCTAAGTAAATCAGGTGTAAGTGTCACGGCTGGGGTTAAAGGTGCCTCAATTAATATAGGAAAAAATGGCGTTTATCGTAATTTAGGAATACCGGGAACGGGTATCTCTAAGCGCGATAAATTGGAATTTTCCTCAAGCAAAGAGGAGGATTATTGCTACCTTGATGTGTTGATTGATTATGTTGTAGATGGGCAAGTTGTAACATTAAATGTTGCAATTACTGATTATTACCCAGAAAAAAATGCTATTTGGGGATATTGCGAAGAACTTGAGCAAGAGTCGGTCTTTTACCTGAACGATATACAAAGAGTATTTGATATTAGTTCAGGAAAAGATGTGGGAGATATTGCTGAATATTTTTCGCAGTTAAACCAATCTGAAGATAAAGAGAAAAGTAACAACCAACCGATAGGAAAAATTCTTGTTGTAGCATTTATCCTATTCTTTATTGCTTACACATTTCTTTTTACAAAAAACTGAAAATCAGCCTCTTGACTACAAAGGGGCTTTTTCATGCGGTAAGATTTTATTTCTTTTTTAGTCATTGCAAGCAATTTCTTGTCAAAATAAAACTTTTCATCTATCATTCGATACAGTTTGAACTATTTCAATCACTGTTATTTAACCTTTAATAGCACATAAATTTACCCGTCCACTTCATTTTTGGTGAGTGTTTTTATGTTGATTAGAGAAATGTGTTAGATAAAAAGAAGGCTTATAATGTCTAATAAAAAGTGTAATGTATTCACCTCAAATTTTGGCACTCTCCCTTTACAGTTTACCCTTAAAGACGGTGAACTCTTTGTGTCAAAATCAGATTTAACAAAGATTTTCTATGAATTTTACCCTTCAGATTATCGCTATATTGTTGAAGAACTGATGAATAAAGGCATTACACAAATTATCGGCGATAAATCCGACGTGGTTTCAGTGGTGATTGGAGAATCTAAAATTGGTGCAGCAATTCATTTTCACGCTGTGGGTAATTTACTTCATTTTTGTAGTGAATTGATTGATGTCGATAATGAAATCATGCGTAGTGCTGCATTCCAAGCTAGCACCTTTACAACGTGGTACATTGGAACTTTATCAAACGCCAATAGTTATTTCGGCATAACCATTGAGGATACGCTCATGTCAGTGAAGAAACGCTTGGATAAAATCAATCCGCCTTATATCGTGGAAGTGATGTACGATGTAGAAGATAACATCCCCGCGTGGATTGGCACGTGCGATAAGTTGCATCTTGTCACTGAAGGCCGCACTTATGAAGAATTGCAACAACGCGTGTGGGAAATTGCACCTGAAATGCACGAATTACAAGGTTACGGCAGTGAAAGTGATAATATCCGCCTTGCTTTTATCCAAACTGAAAGCCACGCAGATTTCCAACGCTTGGAGATGTAACGATGGGCAGTGGGTATTACGATCAACTTATAAAAATACTCAAGCAATATGGTTGCACATTCTTACGTCAGGGAAAGGGCAGCCATGAAATTTGGAACAGCCCAATTACTCAAAAGCCTTTCCCTGTTGCTTATACTATTACCAACCGCCACACAGCAAATGGCATTTTAAAACAAGCTGGAATTGATTTTAAAATCTAATTGACAGTCTTTCGATAAATCAATACACTTTCAATCAAGGCTCGTAACCTTTACCAAAAGCGGAAGTCCGCACCCGACAGCATAGCGGTTTTTTTATGCGTAAAATTTGTGATCTCGTTTAGTTTTATTGCCATTAAGACTTAACACGCATAAATCCAATTTCATCTATGCCGAGTGGGCGGAGAATACAACACCCGAAAGGGGAATAATCCCGGCCGACTTTTGGCGGTTTACGAACCACTCGGCGCCCTATTATGGGTAAACATCGTAAATATCCAAAAGGAGTCAGAAATGGCTAATCAAATCTCAACTCAAACAATTTCATTCAATCATCAATCTTTAGTTACATTTAAACAAAACGGTACATATTACACTGCTATGAAACCAATCTGCGAAAATATCGGCTTGGATTGGAAATCTCAATATTCTCGAATGAAACGTGATGATGTATTAAATTCAACTATGGTCATCATAACCATAGTAGCCGAAGATGGTAAAAAACGTGAAATGATCTGCTTACCAATCGAATATTTAAACGGTTGGTTATTTGGTATTGATATTAATCGTTGTAAACCTGAAATTCGTGACACATTAATCAAATACAAAAAAGAGTGTTACCAAGCGTTACATGATTATTGGTTTAACGGTAAAGCTGAACGTAAAACCACAGTAGATGATCGTACAGGCTTACGCAATGCCGTAAATATGTTGGTGAGTAAGAAAGGCTTAATTTATTCCGATGCCTATCATTTAATCCATCAACGCTTTAATGTGGAATCAATCGAAGATTTAACATTAGAGCAATTACCGCAAGCAGTAGAGTATGTACACAAGATAATCTTAGAAGGGGAGTTGATCACTGATCCTGAACTACCTAGCAGTGAAAAGAAATTCAGTTTTGAATTTACCGAATATGAACTTCAACAGCTTGCTTGGTTGTGGTTCGCTTTCAAACGTGGCGTAGGCACATTCCAACATATTGAGAGAGCCTTTAACGTTTTAGGCTCAAATATGAGCTCTCAAATCTACGGACAGGCTTACGAATATTTAAGCGTGCTACGCTCAACCAATCAAATCTTAAACCGCATCACAAGCGATTTTAACATCGACCCAATGACAAACTGGCGTGTATTAAAACACTTGCGAGGCTTTAATCCAAAAGCCGTAAAAATCGACTTCTAAAACAACGGAAAATCCGACCGCACTTTGGAAACAGAGTGCGGTTTTTTTATTGGAGTAAAAATGCCACAAGCAATTAGTAATCAATTCAAGTTAGACCTTGCCAAGCTAGAGCAAAATGCACTCATTGAGCTATTTGAAGTGGATTTGCGAGGATTAAAAGATAATGACGGCATGAATGGCGAGCTTTATCGTTTTTATGCTGGCAAGAATGAAAAGTCACAATCTATCGTATGGCAAGGCAAGACTTATGAGCCGTTTGCGGTTAAAGCTGATAGCTTTGAAATGTCAGGAAGTGGACCAAGCAACAGACCAACATTAACGCTTGGGAATGTTGGTGGGTTTATTACCGCACTTTGTAATCGATTTGAACAGTGTTTAGGCGGTGTGGTTAGACGAAGATTAGTCTATATGCACTATCTAGATGCAGTCAATTTTGAGGGTGGAAATAAGCAATCTGACCCATCGCAAGAAGTATTGAGTTATTTTCTGATTGAGCAATTATCCTCGCTTAATCGAGACGTAGCTCAATTTACTTTAGCCTTGCCGTCAGAGACCGATAACGCACTGATTGGACGAATGATCACCTCTACTTGTAATTGGCTGTATCGTGGCGTTGAGTGCGGTTATACAGGTCGAGCGGTAGCAGACGAGAAAGATCAACCGACAAACGACCCTAAAAAAGATAAGTGCAGTGGCTTGTTGACTGGCTGCAAACTAAGAAACAACACGCACAACTATGGCGGATTTGTTAGCGTTGATAAGTTGGGGTAAGCGATGGACGGTAAACTACACAACGAGATAATCCGTTACTCAAAATCAAAAGAACCACAAGAAAGCTGTGGTTTTGTTGTTTTAGTGGGTAGCGAAAAAGTCTTTATACCTTGCGAAAACGTGGCGGAAGATAAGGAAAATCACTTTGAGATTACGCCAGAAGATTACATTGCGGCAAGTGAGAAAGGCGAGATTGTGGCATTGGTTCACTCACACCCACAAGGTGAGCCAAAACTTTCTCAATCAGACTTACAAACTCAACTCTACAGCCAATTAGATTTTTGGTTGGTATGTGATGAGCAAATTCATATTTCCCCAAAAATCCCATTTTTAATCGGTCGTGAGTTTAATCATGGCGAAATGGATTGCTACACGCTATTCAGAGACTTTTACCGCTTGTCGGGTTGTGAATTGCCTAATTTCGAACGCCCTGATTACTGGTGGGAAGATGGTTTAAACCTTTACTTGGACAACATCGAGAAACAAGGGTTTAAGCAGGTTAAAGAACCTCAAATCGGTGATGTGATTTTGATTAGTGTTGGGGCGAATGTGCCTAATCACGCTGCGATTTATGTAGGTGAGCAAATGGTATTGCACCACGCACCAAAACGCCTATCTAAGCGTGATTTATACGATGGTTACTGGCTTAAACACACTCACAGCATTTGGAGATATAGAGAATGGTCAACGTTAGATTTTACGGTAGCCTTAAACAGTTTGGAACTAAATTTAGGCTAGATTGCAAAACGCCCGCCGAAGTCGTTCAAGCTCTCACAAGTCAAATCCCAAAGCTCAGACAGTTTATCCAACAAGGCTTATTTACCGTGAGAGTTGGGCAAGAGTATTTAGACAATCGCTATCTTGAGCAAGGATTAAACCAGCACTTAAAAGACGATTCAACCGTCCATTTTACGCCAGTTTTAAAAGGCTCGAAAAAGGCAGGTTTATTTCAAACGATAGTCGGCGCTGTGATGGTTGTTGTTGGTGCAGTATTTCAACAATATTATCTTGTCGGTGCAGGTATTGCAATGGTTGCAGGTGGCGTGGCTCAAATGCTAACCAAGATGCCGCCAATGTCCACTGGCAAAGATGCCGAAAGAAAACAATCAACCAGTTTTTCAAACCTCTCAAATATGGCGGCCCAAGGTCGTCCAATGCCTCTCGCTTATGGGCGGATTAGAGTTGGCTCACTAATTATCTCTCAAGGTGTTGAGACGATGGATATTGAGCGACAACCCCCAGAAGAGAAGAAAGGCAAGATAGTACCAAGATTTAGAAATAGGAGTTAGCAATGGGTAAAGGTGGCGGTGGCGGTCATACGCCTGTTGAGGCTAAAGAAACAAGCCGAAGTAAACAGCTTGTCAAAATTGTTGAAGTTATTTCTGAGGGTGAAGTCGAAGGTTTAGCCGATGGAATGAAGTCCGTCTATTTTGACAATACACCAGTCCAAAACAAAGACGGCTCCTATAATTTTAACAACGTTCAATTAGAGGGGCGAGTTGGTAGCCAAGTTCAAGATGTAATTGCAGGATTTAACACTTCGGAAAAAGAGGTAAGCGTTGGAACACAGGTTAGAAAGAATTTACCAATTACTCGAACCGTTACAGATAGCAAGGTATCTCGATTACGTTTAACCATTGGCGTCCAATCTCTCTTTAGCCAGGCTGAAAATGGTGACACAAACGGAACAACGGTAGAGCTTGTTATTACTATCGGCTCTCAATCTTACCCCGTATCAATCAGTGGTAAATATAGCGCTCAATATCTACAACAACACACTTTTGATAGTCTACCTCAAGTTCCGTTTACCGTTAAGGTTGAGCGAGTAACTGAGGACAGTAAATCTCAAAGACTACAAAACAATACCGTTTGGTCGAGTTACACCGAGATTATTGATACTGAGTTTACTTATCCAAATACAGCCCTAATCGGGGTTAAGTTTGACTCTGAGTATTTTAGCAATATCCCAGCAAGAACATACGACCTATTAGGCCTGAGAGTCAAAGTGCCGAGCAACTACGATACACGCACCAGAAAATATACTGGAATGTGGGACGGTACTTTTAAAACTGACTGGACCGATAATCCAGCTTGGATTTTATATGATGTAGTGACAAGCAAACGCTACGGATTAGGCAATAGATTGGGCGAATTCGGAGCGGATAGATGGGCATTATATCAAGTCTCACAATATTGTGACCAATTAGTCCCTGATGGTTTCGGTGGTCAAGAGCCAAGATTTACTTGTAACGCATGGCTAACTGAGCAGCGCTCTGCTTATGATGTAATTAATGATATTTGCTCAATCTTTCGTGCGATGCCAGTGTGGAACGGTCAACAGCTAACAGTTGTAATGGATAGACCGTCAGATCCAGTCTGGACATACACTAACGCAAACGTAGAGAAAGGAGAGTTTAATTATACTTTCTCGGCTAAAAAAGCTCGTCACAATGCTATCCAAGTCGAATACGCAGACAAGGATAACGGTTATGAAAAGGCGATCGAATACGTTTCTGATGATGAATCAATCCGCAGAAATGGCTTAAACGTTAAGAAAATAACCGCTTTTGGTTGTACATCTCGAGGTCAAGCCCATCGCACGGGTTTATGGCTGTTACAAACCGAAAAACTGGAGACTAAAACGGTTAGCTTTGTCGTTGGCGCAGAGGGCTTAATGCACGTGCCTGGCGATATTATCAAAGTCGCTGATACGCATTACGCAGGCACCAATGTTGGCGGTCGAGTTTTATCGGTAAATGGCAAGAAAGTTACCCTAGACCGAGAAATCTCAGTCAATGGCAATAGTTATTTTAGCTATATCAACGCTCAAGCCAAACATCAAGATATTAAGATTGTATCTGTAAATGGTGCCGAAGTTACTTTAGACCAAACTCCAACAGGATTAGAGGCTTATGGTGTATGGTCACTATCCACTCAACAGGTAACAAGCCAGTTATTTAAGGCTTTAACCGTTAAAGAGGAAGCAAAAGGCAAATACACCATTACAGCCTTACAGCATGAGCCACAGAAAGAGGCGATTGTTGATAACGGTGCGAAGTTTGAGCCAAAAGCAACATCAATCCTTGCTGTACCACAGGTAAGCAATATCGGTGTAACGGTTAATTCCGATGGTAGTGTTTCATTTGCTGGCGATGTAACAGGCGGTAATGGTGTTGTTAAGTATGATTTTCGCATCTATAAAGACGGTGCGTTGTATGATATTAGACTGGGTCAAACCTCACCAAATCTAAATCTAGACGGTTTAGAAAACGGTGAATACTCAGTCTTAATCCAGGTTAAGAATGAGAAAGGCCAAGTCCTAAGCGAAAGAACGCAAACCTTTGTCATTGACAAACCGCCAGCTCCGACAGGCGTAAGGGTAACGGGTGGACTAGGCAATATTACAATCGAATGGGATTGGATTAATGATGCCACGGCAACCGAGATTTTTGTTAGCGAAACGGACGATATTAAAACCGCTACACGATTAACAAGAGTTACCGCCAAGATGTACTCGCACGAGGTCGGGGCAAAACAAGTTAGATATTACTGGCTAAGACATGCTCGAGGTGTAAACGTTGGCCCATTTAGTCAACAGAGTGGATTACGTGGCGAAAGTGCGGTAGATATTGATGCAGAGTTAGAGGTGTTAAACAAAAAACTCTCTCAAAACATCGTTAACGAAGTCATTGATACAGCTCTACCAGCTCGTAACCTTGATTTAATTAAAACGGTTAATGGTTTAAATACCGGCGAATATCAAGGACACAAACAGGTATATAACACCGCAGACGGGAAACTATACACGTGGAACGGTAGCAGATACCTTGAAAATGGAATTGATATAAACGGCGTCCAGATTAAGACAACTCAATTAGTCGGAACTCTACAAGCTAATCAGATTGGAGCTAATACAATCGGAGCGGGTGCATTGCAAGCTGGGGCGGTGCGAGCTGAACACATGGCAGCAGGGCAGATTACTGCTGACAAAATGGCTATTGGACTAGGCGGCAACCTATTATACAACCCAATATTTGACAATGACGGTTATGGGTGGTTTGGGTTTGGTGCGACTGGTGGAGATTGGGCGGGATGTCCAGTACCGTCAGCATTTGAGCGTACGTATAATAAAAACCAGTATTTCCCCAAAGGCGAGAAAAATGAAGCTTGGAGGCTAATCGCAATTAACGGTACATTACAGCAGTTTAATACCCTTATAGATAAAGGCGCTTGGCTTGATGTATCAAGACAATTTGTTAATGTGGTGGCTAACAAGTGGTATATGGCAAGCGTTTATGTTGGCGGTTTTAATTGTGCTGGCGAATTGGTTATCGAAAGCTATGATGCGGATGGATTGAGCTATCAAGGACTTTTAGCGCAATCAATGACAGCTGGCGATGAAAATATCCACAACAAACCATCTAACTTTATGTCGGCTCATAGTGGGTGGTTTCAGGATGGACTAAGCCAAAACGCAGGGCGAGCCTTTGTTAAGTTTAAAGCACCTGCAACTGGGAAAATACTACTTTTAATAAGAGTTAATCATTTCTCAAGGGATAAAACTCATGCGGCCTACTACGTGTCTCGACCAATGCTCGAGGAGTGCACCGAATACACAACTCAACCTAGCCCTTGGCAAAATGCTGGTGTAACTGCTATTCATGGTGGGTCGATTGTTACCAAATCAATCACCACTCAACAAATGGCGGCTGATAGCATTACGGCCAATGAGATTGCAACAGGTGCGGTAGCTGCGAAACATGTCGCAGCAGGTAGCATTGGAGCAACTCACATTGCTACACGGTCACTTACTGCGGATAAGTTAAATGTAACTAGCTTATCTGCCATTAGCTCTAATATCGGGAGAATTAATGCTGGTGATATTACAGGGACTAATATCCATGGTAACAATATCAACGGTAATAATATCTCAGGTGGCACGATTACAGGTACCACAATAAACGGTACAAATATCAACGGTGGTACGATAAAGGGCGCTAGACTAGAGGGTGTAACTGGTAAATTCACCGGTACACTTGAAGTCAATCAGTTGGTCGGTGGGAATTTGTGTGAGGTGGCTATTATTACAGTTTATAAAACTCTGAGCTTTTATCAAGTGTGGATAAATATAGCTCCCTCACCTGTTAAGCGAATTTTCTTCATCGTTAATTCACACAAAACATTCACGGTTGAGGCTAATCAATCTCACAGGTTTTTATATACAAATCATGAGGAAGATCCACCAGAATTTTTTGAGTTTTCAAGTGGTCGTACCGCTAAAATGTGCATTACAGCATACGCAGTATCAGACACAAGAACAATAACACAAGACTAGGAGTAAACATGACAACATTTAACAAAATCTTAAACCCAATGTACTCAGCTATTGCTACGTACTCAAAACAAGAGGACGGCTCAATTAATGCTAAGTATGTATTAGGTACTGGTGAGGATAGTGACGGCTCCGTGACTAACTTTACACCTATCATCTCTGAGTATAAATGGATTGATGCCGTGGCAGCTAAAGAGCTAATGAGCAAACCATTAACTAAAGACGATATTGGTAAAACGACAGAACAAATTGACCTGGATCGAATTTATGCTTATTTGAAAGAGAATGGTCAAATCGTAATCTAATAGGTCTTAACTAAAACTAACCGCACTTTGAGCAATCATTGTGCGGTTGTTATGACCGCGCTTTAAACTGTAATGATTTTTAATCCAATAATTCCGCAACTTCTTCCATATTCGGGGCATAATAGACATTTTGTAATATCCGAATGTCTTTATGTCCCGATATTTTAGCCAAGGTCATTACATCAACCTTTTTCGCCAATCTTGTCAAAGCCTCTCTTCGGGTGTCATGGAAACGTAAATGCTCACACATTGCCATTTTCTTAATCTTTCTGAAGGCAGCATCAAGCGAACGAGTATCTAATTGAAAACACAAACCAGCGTTCCCAATTTCTTTTTTCAATCTTTCCAAAATAGCCATAGCGTTTCTTGTTAAAGGAACAGTCCGAGAAGTGCCATTTTTCGTCATTGGTAGATAAGCGGTTCGTTTTTCTAAATTCACGTTATCCCAAGTCAATCCACAAATCTCGCCAGCTCTCATTGCGGTTTCAATCGCAAATAACATAGCTGCACAACTTCTTGCTCTGATTGTTTTGAGTGTATCGTTATAACCGCTAACGTAGAGTATTCTTTCTATTTCATCATCGGAGTATCTTTGCGTTCTTGGCTCACTGCCTTTGGGTAACACAAGCCCTATCATCGGATTTTTTTCGATATAATTCCAACGCTCGACTGCTACATTGAAAATATTTCTAATGGTGGATAATTCTCGTCTAATACTTTCACCGCTAACTTCTTTTTCTCTTTCTGCTATCCATTGGTCAAAGTCTTTTCTCGTTACATCACCGATAAACTTGTTGCAAATTGGATGTCTTGCGAATTTGTTCAATCTTAACGTTTCGTGGCGTATTCCTCGTTTAGTTGGTGTAATTTCTCGCAAATAACGCTCTACGACGTCCGCTAAGACGGTTTCTGGTTGTAACCCTTGTTCTTGTAGCTCTAATTTCTTTTCTTCTTCTAAAGCCCATTGAGTAGCCTCTGCCTTTGTTTTACAAGTTTTAGACTTTCTTTGTCCATTTTTGTAAATCTCAACACGCCACTTATCACCACGTTTTCGCATTGTAGCCATAATTTACCTCACACTTTTAAATTGGCGTAATTAGACCAAATAAGGCGTAATTTTGGCGTAATTAACAGCAAGAAATATATAAAAATAACTAAAAGCTGGCAATATTTAAGGCTTGAAATTTTAGTGATGAATTGAATTAATTATAGATAAGTTATTGATTTTTGAGGTGAACTTTAGGAAAGAAAAAAGCCAGTAGAAATTTACTGGCTTTGATAGATGGTGCGACTAGCTGGACTCGAACCAGTGACCCCCACCATGTCAAGGTGGTGCTCTAACCAACTGAGCTATAGTCGCGTAAAAGATGTGGCAGATGATAAACAGTTTTAATGATGAAAACAAGGGGATTTGTTTTAAGTTAAATTTAGCTGCTAAAAAAATAACCAAAATTTGTTGCAAAAACTCTCAGTGCTTGTTTTGATTTTGCAGTGGTTTAAGCGTATAATGCGCGACGGTTTTTATCTCGGATGAGCCGAAATTAAAAAAGCTTTTTTAAATTGTAACTATTTGTGGAGTTTAGATAATGTCTAGAAAATTAAGAAGAACGAAGATTGTATGTACAATGGGTCCAGCTACAGACCGCGATAACAATCTTGAAAAAATTATCGCAGCAGGCGCTAATGTTGTACGTATGAACTTTTCTCACGGTACACCAGATGATCATATTGAGCGTGCTGAGCGTGTTCGTTCGATCGCGAAAAAATTAGGTAAAACCGTGGCAATTTTAGGTGACTTACAAGGCCCTAAAATTCGTGTTTCTACTTTTAAAGACGGCAAAATTTTCTTAAATGTTGGTGATAAATTTATTCTTGATGCGGAATTACCAAAAGGTGAAGGTAATCAAGAAGCCGTTGGTTTAGACTATAAAACACTTCCACAAGATGTTGTACCAGGCGATATTCTTTTATTAGATGATGGCCGTGTTCAATTAAAAGTCCTTTCTACTGACGGTGCAAAAGTATTTACTGAAGTGACTGTTGGTGGTCCATTATCAAACAATAAAGGGATCAACAAATTAGGCGGTGGTTTATCTGCAGATGCATTAACCGAAAAAGATAAAGCAGATATCATCACAGCTGCACGTATCGGTGTAGATTACTTAGCGGTATCTTTCCCACGTTCAAGTGCAGATTTAAACTATGCACGTGAGTTAGCAAAACAAGCTGGTTTAGAAGCGAAAATCGTTGCTAAAGTTGAACGTGCTGAAACCGTAGTTGATGAGGCATCAATGGATGATATCATCCTAGCTTCTGATGTGATCATGGTTGCACGTGGTGACTTAGGTGTGGAAATCGGTGACCCAGAATTAGTTGGCGTACAGAAAAAATTAATTCGTCGTTCACGTCAATTAAACCGTGCTGTTATTACAGCAACTCAAATGATGGAGTCAATGATCAGCAACCCAATGCCAACTCGTGCAGAAGTAATGGACGTGGCAAATGCGGTATTAGATGGTACCGATGCGGTAATGCTTTCAGCGGAAACTGCAGCAGGTCAATATCCAGCTGAAACTGTAGCGACAATGGCACGCGTATGTTTAGGTGCAGAAAAAATGCCTAGCATCAATATTTCTCATCACCGTTTAGATCGTGAGTTCAGAGATATTGAAGAATCAGTAGCAATGTCTGCAATGTACGCCGCAAACCACTTAAGCGGTATCGCTGCAATCATTACATTAAGTCACTCTGGTCGTACACCATTATTAATGTCACGTATCAGCTCAGGTTTACCAATCTTTGCACTTTCTCGTGTTCAAGAAACATTAAACCGTTGCGCATTATACCGCGGTGTCACTCCAGTTCATTTTGATGGTGAATCTCGTAGCTCTGCAGGTGCAAAAGCAGCGATTAACCTATTAAAAGAAAAAGGTTATTTAGTTTCAGGTGATCTTGTTTTATTAACACAAGGTGATGAATCAGAAGGTACAACTAACGTTTGTCGTACTTTAACTGTTGAATAATCAACATTCCTGAATGAAAAAGAGCGGTGGATTTTTCCACCGTTTTTTTATGTCAAAATATTGAAAATATTGACCACACTTTTTTCTTAAAACCACCTCGTATTTGCGGTATCATAAGCACAGTTTTTTAGTTTAAATTGAAATCCTTATGGCCTCACAAAGACAAATCCAATCACCTGATCAGAAAACTGAACAAGTTAGCATCCCGCCTCATTCTACTGAAGCTGAACAAGCCGTACTTGGCGGCATCATGTTGAGTAATCAACATTGGGATGGTATTGCAGAAAGAGTGATCGCTGAGGATTTTTATACTTTTGCGCATAAAGCAATCTTCCAAACCATGGAAGAATTAATGCGTAACCAAACACCGATTGATTTAATCACCCTTGATCAAGCCCTTAAAGCAAAAGGTATTAGCGATTCCGTAGGCGGTTTTGCTTATCTCGCTGATCTTTCTAATAACACCCCAAATGCCATTAATATTTTGGCTTATGCTGAAATCGTGCGTGAAAAAGCGATTTTGCGTGAGCTTATTGCTGTGGGAAATCGTATCGCAGAAAACAGCTATTCTCCGAAAGGCAAAGACATCAAAATGGTGTTGGATGAAGCTGAAAGAGAAGTGTTTGCTATTGCTGAAAAACGTAGCTCTTCAACTGAAGGACCTCAAAATGTGATCAGCGTGTTGGAAAGTACTATTGCTCGAATTGATACCTTAAGTAAGCTTGAAAATCATAGCGGTGTGACAGGTGTCACAACGGGCTTTGTTGACTTAGATAAGAAAACAGCAGGTTTACAACCTTCGGATCTCATCATTGTTGCTGCACGTCCTTCTATGGGTAAAACCACGTTTGCGATGAACCTTTGTGAAAATGCCGCCATGGCAAGTGATAAGCCTGTGTTGGTATTCAGTTTAGAGATGCCTGCGGAACAAATCATGATGCGTATGATTGCCTCTCTTGCTCGCGTGGACCAAACCAAAATTCGTACTGGTCAAAATTTGGATGAAACGGAATGGAGCAAAATTGCCAGCGTGTTTGGGATGTTTAAGCAAAAAAATAATCTTTATATTGATGATTCATCAGGTTTAACCCCAACAGAATTGCGCTCTCGAGCACGTCGTGTGTACCGCGAAAACAATGGTTTGAGCATGATTATGGTGGATTACCTTCAGTTAATGCGTGCACCGGCATTCTCAGATAACCGAACCTTAGAGATTGCTGAGATTTCACGTTCTTTAAAAGCCTTAGCGAAAGAATTAGAAGTCCCCGTTGTAGCTCTTTCCCAGCTTAACCGTACGTTGGAACAACGTGCAGATAAACGCCCAGTAAACTCGGACTTGCGTGAATCAGGCTCTATTGAACAGGATGCTGACTTGATCATGTTTATTTATCGTGACGAAGTATATAACGATAATTCTGAAGATAAAGGTGTTGCTGAAATCATTATTGGTAAACAACGTAACGGTCCAATTGGACGTGTACGTTTAGCATTTAACGGTCAATTCTCACGCTTTGATAACCTTGCCGAACAGCGTGAATACAGAGATGATTATTAGGCAAGAGATAACGGATTAGAAAAATGAACGTAAAACCGGCAACAGCGAAAATCAGTTCGCTTGCCCTAAAACATAATTTACAAGTTATTAAAGAAAAAGCACCACACAGCAAAATTATTGCCGTGGTAAAAGCAAACGCATATGGTCACGGCGTGGTATTTGTCTCATCTGCTTTAGAAAGCATGGTGGATTGCTTTGCCGTAGCACGTTTAGAAGAGGCGTTATCGTTACGTTCTAACGGTATTATCAAACCAATCTTATTGCTAGAAGGCTTTTTTGATGAAAAAGACTTACCGATTATTGCGGTAAATAACATTGAAACGGTGGTTCATAACCGTGAACAGCTTGAAGCATTAAAACGAGCTGTAGTACCAAGTCCAATCAAAGTTTGGTTAAAGATTGATACTGGTATGCACCGTTTAGGTGTGTCGCTTGATAAAGTGGATTATTTTTATCAAGAGCTGAAAAAACTGCCTCAAATTCAACCATACTTAGGTTTTGTGAGTCATTTTAGCCGTGCTGATGAGTTAGATTCTGATTACACTCAAGTTCAGCTCGATCGTTTCCTTCAAGCGACAAAAGATAAAGGTGGAGAAAGAACCATTGCCGCATCGGGCGGGATTTTATTTTGGCCTGAAGCACATTTAGATTGTATTCGACCAGGGATTATTATGTACGGCATTTCACCAACGGATACTGTCGGTGCAGAATTTGGTTTAACTCCCGTGATGAACTTAACTTCTTCATTGCTTGCGGTGCGCGAACATAAAAAAGGTGAACCTGTTGGCTATGGTGGCATTTGGACCAGTCCGAAAGATACCAAAATTGGTGTTGTCGCTATTGGATACGGTGATGGATATCCGCGTGATGTGCCAGAAGGTACGCCAGTTTATCTAAATGGTCGTATTGTTCCTATTGTCGGTCGCGTCTCAATGGATATGCTAACGGTAGACTTAGGCGAAGATAGCCAAGATAAAGTAGGTGATGAAGTGATTTTATGGGGTAAGGAATTACCAATTGAAACGGTAGCTAAATACAGTGGTATTTTAAGCTATGAATTGATTACAAAATTAACTCCGCGTGTTATAACAGAATATGTCGATTAATTGTTTTTGCAATAAAGCAAAAATGTAAAGAATTCAATTTTTAAAAGGAAATATTCATGAAAAACATCAATCCAATCAATACACAAGCGTGGAAAGCGCTTGAAGCTCACCAATCTCAACTGGCTCATACCACGATTGCTGATTTGTTCAAACAGGAACAAAATCGTTTTAATGATTATTCTTTAACTTTTGAAAATCAAATCTTAGTAGATTTTTCAAAAAATAAAATTAATCAAGAAACTCTCAAATTGCTTCGTCAATTAGCTAAAGAATCTGCATTAGATGAAGCGATTAATGCTATGTTTGTGGGGGAGAAAATTAATCGTACAGAAAATCGAGCTGTATTACATACCGCACTTCGTAACCGTTCAAATACACCTGTCTATGTAGATGGCAAAGATGTGATGCCAGAAGTGAATGCCGTATTAGCGAAAATGAGTGCGTTCTGTGAGCGTGTGATTTCAGGTGAATGGAAAGGTTATACGGGAAAAGCGATTACTGATGTGGTGAATATTGGTATCGGTGGTTCAGACTTAGGCCCTTACATGGTGACTGAAGCGCTTCGTCCTTATAAAAATCACTTGAATATGCACTTTGTTTCAAACGTGGATGGAACCCATATCGCTGAAACGTTGAAAAAAGTAAATCCTGAAAACACACTTTTCTTAGTGGCCTCTAAAACCTTTACCACCCAAGAAACTATGACCAATGCGAATTCTGCACGCGATTGGTTATTAGCGGCAGCGAAAGATAATAGCGCAGTAGCAAAACATTTCGCCGCACTTTCTACCAATGGTAAAGCGGTAGCAGAATTCGGTATTGATACCAATAATATGTTTGAATTCTGGGATTGGGTTGGCGGCCGTTATTCTTTATGGTCTGCAATCGGTCTTTCTATCGCACTTTCAATCGGCTTTGATAATTTTGAAGCGTTATTAAGTGGTGCGCATGAAATGGATAAACATTTCCGTACCGCGCCATTAGAAAATAATATCCCTGCAACATTAGCATTGGTAGGCTTATGGAATACTAATTTCCTTGGTGCACAAACTGAGGCAATTTTACCTTATGACCAATATTTACACCGTTTTGCAGCTTATTTCCAACAAGGCAATATGGAATCAAACGGTAAATATGTCGATCGTAATGGCGATGTTATCCGTGATTATCAAACTGGCCCAATTATTTGGGGAGAACCAGGTACAAACGGTCAGCATGCATTCTATCAATTGATTCACCAAGGTACTATGTTAATCCCTTGTGACTTTATCGCGCCAGCACAAAGTCATAATCCGTTAGGTGATCATCACAGCAAATTGTTATCAAACTTCTTTGCACAAACTGAAGCTCTTGCTTTCGGTAAAACCAAAGAAGAAGTTGAAGCAGAGTTTGTGAAAGCCGGTAAATCGTTGGATGAGGTAAAAGACATTGTGTCATTTAAAGTCTTTACCGGTAACAAACCGACCAACTCTATTTTAGTGCAAAAAATTACACCATTTGTTCTTGGTGCATTAATTGCCATGTATGAACACAAAATTTTTGCACAAGGTGTGATTTTTAATATCTTTAGTTTCGACCAATGGGGCGTGGAATTAGGTAAACAACTAGCGAATCGAATTCTTCCAGAATTGGCAGACAAAGAGAACGTTTCAAGCCATGATAGCTCAACCAATGGATTGATTAACCAATTCAAAGCATGGCGCTAATATAAAGTAAAAAGTGCGGTCAAAATTGGCCGCACTTTTTTATTTTCATTAAACTGATTTGACTTTCCACATACAGCCTACGCTGATAAAAATTAGTGCCACAGCGACATAAAAAACAGAGTTGTAATGCCAAATTTCCGCAATAATACCCGCAATAGGTCCGCCGATAATCCAACTACTTTTTGCTGCATTACTGAATAGCGTAGTGGCTGTGCCCATTTTAGTGGGCATTAAATCTTGGAAATACACCATGCCAATCGTAGCGGTAATACCGATAAAAATTGCATTAAGCATTTGTAATCCGATAAGCTGCCAAGTTTGCTCAGCGAATAATAAACTTGAATAGAAGGCGAGGCCTGAAATTAAAGCAATCATCATCAAGCGTTTTTTACTGAAATATTTGGTGAGATAGCCCGCAAATATCATCACAGGAATTTCCAATCCCGCAGCCGTCCCCATTAATGTTCCCGCCAGTTCTTTGTTTAAATGTAATTCATTAATCACAAATAATGGCATATTAATGAGATACATGCTGTTACAGGTCCAAAGTAATAGGTTAGCGATGAACAAGTAAATCACACTTTTTCTTGGTGGCGTATTGTCTAAAACCTCTTGATTTTTAACCGCACTTTGACGAGGAATTTTCGGCAATAATTTGCTGACGCCTGCACATAGTAAAAAGGCAGAACCTGCCACCAAATACATGTAATCAAAGCCCCAGTTTAACGCAATGAAAAAAGAAAGTGGTGGCCCAACAATCCAAGCCAATGAGATTTGAGTTCGCATAATTGTGGTGAACATCACCGCTTCACGATGACTACTTTCAGCATATTCTCGCGCTAAAGCAAAAGATTGCGGATTAGCCGATGAGCCCAATCCTAACAGAGTTGTACCGATAATAATCAACACATAATAATTTCGACTATAAGCAAAAATGAGACAGCCAAGCACAGCAATTAAACAGCAAATAATCATCACTTTACGACGATCATCTTGCTTATCAGAATATTTTGCCAGAATTTGGCTCAAGATAATGCCAATAATGGCATTGACTGAATAGAACAAGCCCACAAAAAAAGGTGAAACTTGAATCTCTTGAGAGAGATATAAACTCAAGGTCGGCGTTTGAAAGGCAGAGGCAATCCCCGTTAAAAAGGCGATCAATAGAAAATTGAAGGCTACAAGATTAGATGGTGTTGCATTTTGTTGTTGAACAAACATAGTCATTACTTAATAAAAGAACATAGTTGGAAATAAAAGTGCGGTTAATTTTAACCGCACTTTCATGTTTTATTTTGTTGCGTTAGAACGTTTATCTAATTCAGCTTTGATCTTAGCCATATTTTCTTGCGTGAAGAAATTATCAATATTTTTCCAAACAGAATGATAGCCGTAAGGGCTTTGTTGCATTTCACGTTTGGCTTCATTGAGATCCCAATTTTGATAAATCACACGGTAGCTTGCAACAATTAAGCCAGTTCTGTCAGCGCCATGATAACAATGCACTAAAACCGCACCGTTTTTTTGATGTTGTTTGATTTGCCACAGAATATCAGCTACTTCATCTGGGCTGATTGACCAAGTAAGTAATGGGGTATTAATCAAATTGATCTTAGTATGACCAAATGCTTGTTTATCATCATTACGGTCAAAAAAGCGTAAATTCACAATAGTGTGAATATTCAATTTATTTAATAACGCTTCAGATTGGGCTTCTAATTGCTCACTACGGTAAAATTTATCATCAATCTGATATAAATTTTCCTGTTCGCTGATTAGAGTTGCCCAATGTTCTGTATTTTTTGGCGGTTCACTTGGTGTCGTCGTACAGGCAACTAATGAAAAAGCTGTTAAAGCAAAAAGGACATTTTTGCTCATCTTGTATAAATTGAAATGAGTTTGTTGCATAAAAACCTTTTAAATATATTGAATAGCCGGTAAATAACCGATCATTAAATCTAATGGACGATTGATAGTTATTGTATTTTTTCTATTCTCAATGAAAAATCTTGATGTCATGGCTTTTTCACCGTGATTAAAGAAAATTTCAATAATTGAGCGATCAAAGAAGATTTCAACAGTCTGCAGATTTTCAATTTCGCAGAAACGTTTCGTATCGAATTTCTCCATTAATTCCGTTTGTTCGGTTTGACTGCGATCTAAGTAAACCAAGCCATTTTCGTAAGATAGACAAAGTGACTGTCCTTTTTCATTTTGGAAGAAGGTTAAGTCAAAGGCTTGGTTATTTGCCTCAAATTTAATATACGCACGATCTAAACTAGCAATATCCGCTTTTTCATCAAGATGAAGTACTGAAAGTGCGGTCAGATTTTCGTATATTTTAGCGATCGGACGTTGATAAATTTTCGTCCCTTCTAAGCGCAATTCTCTTGGCAAGGTTAAAGTAGAATGCCACTTAAATTTGTCTGTTGGGTAAGTTAAATCTGGTAAACCAATCCAACCGAAAAGCACAGCATAAGCTTGATTATCTAAGCCAGCAAATGTTTGTGGGGCATAGAAATCAAAGCCCTGATCTAATTCGTCGATATATTCTGCTTTAAAGGTTAAATCTGTTAATTTGCCCACTGCATAAGTCGCATGATAATTATTTTGGAATTGATATGCTTCACGCTCTTTACCTTGTGGCGACCAAATAAACACATCTTTATCACCGAGTTTCAATAGGTCAGGGCATTCCCACATAAACACGTTTTTATTGTCAAAAGCAGGCAAGGAAAGTTCGCCTAATAAACGAGGCGTATCTTCAAGATTGTCCATTTCAAAAATAATGGCTGTTCCCGTGAGGTTTTCTCGCTGTGCGCCACAGATAAACCGTATTTTACCATCTTCAGTAAAATACGGTTTAGGATCGCGAACATGCTCTGTATAACCTTCTGGCGCATTTTCAATCAATGGACGTTTGCTAAGCAATTTCCCGCTAAGATCGAAAATTGCTAAATTTTGATAAGGTACGCGTTGATAATCACTTGGACGACGAGTATTGCCAGTGTAGAACATGGCCAATTTATCACCGACTTTTAAAGCACCACCCGAATAACAGCCGTGAGACTCAAAAAGCTCACAAGGAATCAGATCATCCGCTGATTGGTAATGTTGGAAGTCTTTCGTGATTAAATGCTTCCAATGTTTCATCCCGTGAATTGCATCGAATGGAAACCATTGATAGAACAGATGATATTTCTCTCCATCGAAGATCAAACCATTCGGATCATTCATCAAGCCAGTTGGTGGGGCAATATGAAAGTGCGGTCGAAAATCCTTGTCTTTTTGCACAGTTTCAGCAATTTTTGTGAGTTCACCCGCTTCTGCGGCTAGGATACTTTTGTATTTGCCATTATTGAAAATAATCATAATTTAATCTTATTTGGGTAAAGTATTTTTTAAGCAATCATAGCGTTGATTCATTGCTTCAGCCCATGCTTTTAATGATTTGATGGTTGCATGTTGTGAAGCATGAGTCCAAGCATCGCGGAATAGTAGGAAATCAATTGCACACACGGCATTCAATGTGCCGATATTTAATTCTTCACCAAAACTATCAATGGCTTTTTTTAGTTCAATTAAGCTTCGCTCAGTGCGGTCAAAAATTTGCTGATGACGTTCAAGCCACCATTGCTCTTGTGGACGAAGGCATTTTTCAGGTGCTACGGATATTTCATTCTCTAAAATACCATCTGCTAAATAATGTAAACGGAGAATTTCCCAACGTGTCTCTTTGTTCCCATAAAGTGAAGGTTGAGTACCGATGTTATCAAGATATTCTGCAATCAGAGAACTATTATAAAGCCACTCACCATTTTCTCGTTGTAATGCAGGTAAACGACCAAGAGGATTGTCTAAATTATGTGGTGAATTCTTATCTAAACCACTTGTCGTGAGAAGTAATTCAACATGATCTTGTAATTGATGATATTGTACTACGGCACGGGCTTTTCTTGCATAAGGGCTAGAGTTGGAATACCAAAGTTTCATAAATATCTCCTAAATTATCTTCATAAATAAAAGGTGCAATAATTTGCACCTTTGCTTCTTAGTTGGCTAGGAAGGCTGCTAATTGTGTTTTATTGGGTAGCGCAGACATCGCCCCTTTTGCTGTCGTAGCAAGGGCGCCACATGCATTGGCTTGACGGATAATTTGCACAAGCACATCATTTTCCTTCCAGTTTGGATGTTGTGAAAGACCTGCAAGCAGACCACCAACGAAGGCATCACCTGCGCCTGTTGTATCAACCGGTTGTAAGGCTTTTCCAGCAACTACATTTTTTTTACCTTCTAAGTGATAGAGCGCACCATCTTTGCCTAAGGTCACGATAATCAATTTGTCAGGATAAAGTGCGGTCACTTTTTCAAAGGCTTTTTCAAGGCTGTCAGTATTGGTTAAAAGCGTTAATTCTTCTTCAGAAAATTTCAATACGTCAGCCAATGCAACGGCTTCCATGACCACGGTTTTCATTTCTTCTAGGCTAGACCAAAGTGATTCACGTAAATTGGGGTCAAAAGAGAAGAAACCGCCAGCAGCTTTAATGCGACGAATGGCTTCGAAAGTCGCTTCGCGAGATGGATTATTGATTAGCGCGATAGAGCAGCAATGTAGCCATTCACCTTGTTGGAAAGGCGGTAAATCGCTGGCTTGTAAGAATTGATCTGCACTTGGGTTTACCATAAAGGTAAAGCTGCGTTCGCCATTATCTAATCCAACTATAACAGTAGAGGTACGATGTTGCGGATCTAAAATCATATGTTGTGTATTCACATTTTCCGCATTTAAGGTATCTTGCATAAATTGGCCAAGCGGATCATTACCTATGCGACCAATAAAAGCACTTGGGCTGCCTAAACGCGCGACACCAACTGCCACATTTGCAGGCGCACCACCGGCACAGCGTAAATAATGATTTTCACCGTCAGGAATAAGATCGACAACCGCATCACCGGTTACCCAGATTTTTTGGCTCATATATTTTCCTTCTATTGTGGATATCAGTTAAAAAATAACCGCACTTAAAAAGAGCGGTCATTTTCATAGGTGTTTTATGCTATGGTTACGCGTGCGAATTTACGTTTACCGACTTGGTAAACATTCGTACCTTTTGGCGCGTTGGCTTTCATGTCTTCGACTTTTTCACCGTTAATTTTCACACCACCTTGTTTCGCTGAGCGAATTGCTTCAGAAGTAGAAGGAACTAGTCCCGCTTCTTTTAATAAGGTTGCTAAACCAATTTTGCCTTCAAAGGTGAATTTAGGCATTTCATCCGGCATTGCACCTTTTTGGAAACGGTTAATAAATTCTTGCTCAGCTGCCTCTGCCGCCGCTTCATCATGGAAACGCGCGATGATTTCTTTGGCTAATAAAATCTTCACATCACGTGGGTTTTTACCATTTGCTACTTCAGCTTTTAATTCCGCAATTTCAGTGAGTGGACGGAAAGAAAGTAAGTTATACCAATCCCACATTAATTCATCCGAGATCGACATGATTTTACCGAACATATCGCTTGGTGCATCTGTCACGCCGATGTAGTTGCCTAATGATTTAGACATTTTCTTCTCACCGTCTAAACCAACAAGTAATGGAAGCGTAATCGCTACCTGTGGTTTCTGACCGGCTGATTTTTGTAATTCACGACCAACAAGTAAGTTGAATTTTTGGTCTGTACCACCAAGTTCTACGTCTGCTTCTAAAGCAACAGAGTCATGGCCTTGTAATAATGGGTAAATAAATTCATGAATTGCTATAGGTTGATTGTTACCAAAACGTTTTTTGAAGTCATCACGTTCTAGCATACGCGCTACGGTGTAGTTGCTCGCTAAACGGATCATCCCTTCAGTACCCAATTTACCCAACCATTCAGAATTGAATACGATTTTTGTTTTTTGTGGGTCTAGAATTTTGTAAATTTGTTCTTTATAGGTTTCCGCATTGCGAAGCACATCTTCACGGCTAAGTGGTGGGCGAGTAGTATTTTTACCAGATGGGTCACCGACCATACCAGTAAAATCACCGATTAAGAAATAGACTTCGTGGCCTAATTGTTGGAATTGGCGAAGTTTGTTTAATACCACGGTATGCCCTAAGTGAATATCCGGAGCAGTAGGGTCTGCACCAAGTTTAATTTTAAGTGGGCGATTTTCTTTCAGTTTTTCGATTAAATCTGCTTCAGAAAGAATCTCATCAGTACCGCGTTTTAGTTCTGCGAGAACGGTATTAATATCAGTCATTCTATTTCCTAATGTTATTTCAATATTAAAGGCTACATTATAGAGAATATGGCTGAAATGAAAAGATTGAGATGAAAAAAAACGCCTATTTGTGGGGAAATAGGCGTGAAGTTGGAGTGATTATCTATTTGTTTTTGGAATATTTAGATGATAACCATTCTCAAATGTCATGTCAATAGAAAAATGAAAATAATTCTCAATTATTTTTTTAATCGATGTAAGGTACACTTTCCGTAAGAGAAAGTGCGGTCGGAATTCCATCTGAGATTTCAAATTTTCCCGCATAAGCGTAAGCTTCAACGCCCTGTGATTTGGCATCCTTTAAAAGACGATCATATTCAGGATCTATAAACTCAGCGATTTTAAAACGATCGAAGCCATCATGTAATCCAGCAAAGAGAACAACCGCGCGATGTCCTTGTTTTTTCATGGCTAAAAGTTCACGAACATGTTTTTGTCCACGGGTAGTAACCGCATCGGGAAACATGCCTAATGTGCCTTTTACAAAGGTGATGGATTTCACTTCAACATAACAATCTGGCAAGCCTTCACTTTTAAGTAAGAAGTCGATACGGCTATTTTCTTCACCATATTTCACTTCAGGATAAATTTCATCATACATAGCCAGTTCTTTGATTTGTTTATTTTGCAAGGCTTCAAAGACTAACTGGTTGGATCTGTGCGTATTAATGCAAACAAGTTGGTCATTTGCTAATTGAGTTAATTCCCAACTATGTGGATATTTGCGCGTTTGGCTATCAGAATGAGAGTACCAAACGGTATCACCTTTTTCACCACAGCCAGTCATTGCACCAGTGTTTGCACAATGAAT